>Ga0307515_10008879_pt1 | contig 19521 bp, 18 predicted proteins | sample 17_EM_MG_FD_194513 | JGI IMG/M metagenome (GOLD analysis project Ga0307515, IMG submission 194513) | Populus trichocarpa ectomycorrhiza microbial communities from riparian zone in the Pacific Northwest, United States - 17_EM | ecosystem: Host-associated > Plants > Roots > Unclassified | place...
GGCGGTGGCTACGGCGGTGGTGGTGACCAGAGTTGCGGCGCGACCGGCGCCGAGATCTCCGGCAACCACGGCCACACGCTGACGATCGACGAAGCCGACCTCAATTCGATGACCGACAAGACCTACAACATCATGGGCACGGCGAGCCATGACCACATGGTGACGTTCACGGCGGCGCAACTGGCCTCGCTGAAGGCCGGGCAGAGCGTGGTCGTCAACTCGACGACGACGAACGCCCACATGCACGCGGTGACCGCGCGCTGCGTCTGAACATTTTTTCTGACGATTGTTCAAGCAACCTCCAGCGCCTCAGCCGGTACCTACCGACAAGCCACCTCCGTGATTCGCGGTGGCGCAATGAAGCTTCGAGGAGCAAGCAATGAACATCACGCGCAAGCGTTTCCTGGGCGCAGTGGGCACCGGCAGCGTGGTGCTGTGGCTGCAAGGGTGTGGCGGTGGTGGTGGAGGGTATGGCGACGACGGCAACGATCCGCCGCAGTCCTGCGGGGCGAGCGGTACGGCGATTGCAGGCAATCACGGGCATGTGTTGACGATCCCCGAGGCGGACCTGGCCTCGGCGACCGACAAGACCTACAGCATCCAGGGCAGCGCCGGGCATGACCACACGGTCACGCTGACGGCGGCGCAACTGGCGTCGCTGAAGGCCGGGCAGAGCGTGGCGGTGACGTCGACCACCACCTCGGCCCATAACCACGTCGTTACCGCAAACTGCGCCTGAGGTGGGCGCAACCCCGGCGGGCGTTGTCTACAGCGCTCGCTTGCTGGTGGCTTGGCGCGAGCGCAGTGCTTCGAGCGCGGCGCTCGCGTTCAGCGGCACGATGCCGCCGCTGGCGCCATGGATCAGCGCGCACAGCGCCGCGCGATCCAGGCGGGGGTCGGCCGACAACAACAGCGCGGCCACCCCGCTGACATGCGCCGCCGCGATCGACGAGCCGCTCGCATAGTCGTAGCCGGTGCCGGGCTGCAGCGTCAGCACGTCGCGGCCGGGCGCGGCGACCACATCTTTCGTGTCCAGCGCCAGTTCACCGGCCACGCCAGCCGCGAGCACGCCGGGGGTGCCGGTCGGGAAACCGCCGCGCCGCCCGTCCGGGGGCAGGGCGCCGACGACGACGCGGCCCTGGCGCAGCAACTCGGCCAGCAGCTTGTCGAGCAAGGGGTCGCTCGGGCCACCGAGGCTGAGGTTGACGATGCGGGCGTCCGACTCCAGCACACCCGCCAAGGCCTTGGCCAGCGTGAAAGAATTGCAGCGAGCACCGGCGTCGGTGCTGTCGGCGGAGAGTCGGGCCCAGCAGGCCTTGAAGACCTCCAGCCCGGCCTGCGGCGCGATACCGACGATGCCCTCGTGGTTGTTGCCGATCGCGGCGATCACGCCAGCTACTTCGGTGCCGTGGCGATCGGTCTCGAAGCGGGCTGCGGGCTCACCGACGAAGTCGCGCGTGGCGGCGACGCGGCCGAGCAGGTCCGGGTGGTTCAGCGCGGCGCCGGTGTCGACGACCGCCACGCGCACCCCGGCGCCGGTGCTGATGCGGTGCGCTTGCGCCGCGCCGGTGTCGACAAAACCGCGCTGCAGGTTGACGTACGGGTCGTTGTACGGCACCTGTTCGGCGGCAGAAGTCGGGGCAGACGCCGCCGGTGCGGCACTCGGAACATTGTTGGGGGCGATGGCACGGGTGTCGAAGTCTTGCAGCGGCTGCGCCAGGCGCACGCGCGGGTCGGCAGCCAGTGCCGCCAGCAACTCGTCACGCGAGCGGCCGGGCGGCAACTCGAAGACCACACAGTGCCAGCCGAGCGCGACGATCGGCCAGCCGGCGGCTTCGCGCAGGCCATGTTCGCGCGCCAACGCAGCCAGCGTGGCGGCCGCACGGCCGCCCAGCAAATACCGTGGCGCGGGGCCATAGCCACCCAGGCTGCTGCCGGCGCGACCGGCCGGTGAAGTCAGCGGGTTGTCGACCGCCAGCACGATGTAGCGCCCGCTGTCGTCGCGCATCGCAGCGGTCGGGTCAGCAGCGGCCGATGGGCCCGCGCCGCCTGGCGCTGCGCAGCCGCTGAGCGCGCCAGTGGCCAGCAAGAAGGTCAACAAGGTGGCCAGCCCCACAGCGCGGGCGGCCAGCGGTTTCTTCATGGCGTGGTGCCGATCGGTTCGGCCAGGCGGATGCCCGGTGACACGCGCAGTCGGGCCAATGCGCCGTCGCGTGGCTTGGTCGCGGCGCCGGGGGCCGGGGCCAGCGCATAGGCGCCGCTGGCGTTGGGGCCGCTGACCACCTGCAGCTCCAGCGAATGCAGCAAGACCTGCCACTGCGCCAGCGTCATCGTCGATTCGGGCAGCACGCGCAGGGTGGCGGAAATGGGGGCCGGGCCAGGACCCTCGGACAAGGTGCGGAAGGTCGCTCCGTCGCTGGCCGATCCGAGCTGCAGGCTCATCACGCCCAAACCGACGGCCTGGACGACCACCGCGGCGGCCAGCGCCCAGGTCAGGCGATGCGGCGCGCGCGACGCGGCCGCGATCACCGGCACCGGTTGGGGCTCGTCGGCCACGTCGTCCAGCCGTGCCAGCAGGCGCTGCAGGCCGGTTTCGGTGGCAGGGTCCCCTGCGGGCGTGGCTGCGCCCGGCACGGCCAGCGCGTCGTGCAGGCGCTGCTGCCAGGCCAGTTCGGCGCGGCAGTCTTCGCAGCCGGCCACGTGGCCGGCCACCCAGCGTGCTTGCTCGGACGTGGCGCGGCCGTTGACGACCCAGGGCAGGGCTTCCCAGGCGCGCAGGTGTTCGGGACGCGGGTCGCGGGGGTCAGGTTGATCGTCGTTCATGGCACTGCTTTCGGACTGCGTTGGCCGGCCAGGTCGGGCAACAGGTTGCGCAGCTTGACACGGGCGTGGAACATGCGCGCCTTCACCGTGCCGACGGGGCACTGCATGATGGCCGCGATGTCTTCCAGCGAGTGGCCGCCGCCGTAGGCCAGCTCCAGCACCACCCGCTGATCGGTTGGCAGCCGGGCCATTGCCTTGCCCAGCCAGTCGCGCAATTCGTGCTCGGCCTGCGGGTCGGCGCTGGGGTCGGCCAGCTCGTGCACCGCCGGGTCGCCGGCGTCATCGTCGCCATGCTGGCGCAGGGCCTTCAGCGCGCAGCGGTAGGCGATGCCGAAGATCCAGGTCGACGCGCGCGAGTCGCCGCGGAACGAACCGGCCTTTTGCCAGACGATCCAGAAGCAGTCGTTGATGACCTCGTCGATGATGTCGGGCCGCCGCGTCAGGCGCGACAGGAAGCGTGCCAGCCGGCGGTGGTACGGCCGGTACATCTCGGCCAACGCCGTGCGGTCGCCGCCGGCCATGCGGCGCAGCAGCGAGCGATCGGTGTCGTCGTCGTCAGGTGGGGGGCTCGGGTTCATCGGCGGCGGCTGTGCATGCCGGTAAGTGCGGGGGCCGTGCCGAAAGGTTGCCTTGCGGGCAAAAAAAGTGCCAGCGGGTTCGAACCGGGCATGGAACCGACAGGTTGCTCCGGCCGGCTCAGAACAGCCAGCTGACGCTGAAGGTGGTGTGCGGCTCGGCGACGCGCTGCATGTAGAACCGGGCGCTGTCGCTGGCATGGAGATAGCGCAATGCTGCACGCCAAGGCCCCGATTGCCAGACCACCCCGGCATCGGCATAGGTGTACCAGACGCCCGGCCACCAGAACATTTCGGTCCGTCCCAGGCCGGCGGCCAGGGACCATTGCTCCGTCAAAGGCCAGTGCAAGCCCAGGTCGATGGCCGGGTACAGGTGCGAATCGCCTTCATCCAACTGTGCGGCCGACAGGTCCAGCGACCACAGATCGCGGTAGCTGGCACCGAGGCCGAGCTCGGTCCGGTTGTAGAAGCGGTAATAGTCGCCGCCCGGGTAGGCGTAGGCGCCGAGCCGGGCCTGCAGCTGCCAGTTCTCGTTGGCGTTCCAGTAGACGCTGCCGCGCAGCACGGCTTGGTAGTCGTGGACATGCTCGAGCGGTGCACTCAGCGTCAGGGTGGCCGACCAGTGGGCTCCGTCAGACAACGCGAGCAGGCCCTGCGCCGCGGCCTGGAGCGGCCAGTACGAGACGCCACGCTCGGTCAGGTCGCTGGCCAGCGAGGCCTCGCCATTGAGCGTCAAGGACTGGGCGGACGCCGCGCCACCGCACAGCAGCGCGGCGGCGGCCAGCAGCCAACGCGATGCAGGGCTGTCGTGCCGGCGGCAACGTACCGGCGGCAAGCCCTGCGTGTTCATCCCGCCATCGCCTCGCCCAGGCGGATGGCACCGCCCGGCGCCCACGCGGGGTTGAAACGCAGCGGCTGCCCGTCGGTACGGCGCGGAAAGAGCATCACCACCGTCGAGCCGAGCAGGAAGCGGCCCATCTCTTCGCCCTGGCGCAGCGCGATGTTCTCGTTGTGATACGCCCACTCGCGCAGGTGGCCGGGCCGCGGCGGGTTCACCACGCCGTGCCACACGGTGGCCATGCTGCCAACAATGGTGGCGCCCACCAGCACCAGCAGGAAAGGGCCGAACGGGCTGTCGAACAGGCAGACCACCCGCTCGTTGCGGGCGAACACCCCCGGCACGCCGCGGGCCGTGGTCGGGTTGACCGAGAACAACTCACCCGGCACGTGGATCATGCGCAGCAGCCGGCCATCGCAAGGCATGTGGATGCGGTGGTAGTCGCGCGGGCTCAGGTACAGCGTGGCGAACGAGCCGCCGTGGAAATGCGCCGCCAGCGCCTGGTCACCACCGACCAGCGCGGCGGTCGAGTAGGTGTGGCCCTTGGCCTGGAAGATCTGGTCGCCCTCGATCGCTCCGAACTGGCTGATCGCCCCATCGACCGGGCAGATCAACGGCGCCTCGGCGATCGGCCGGGCACCGGGCTTCAGCGGGCGGGTGAAGAACGCGTTGAAGCTCTTGTAGGCCGTGATGTCCGGCTCGGCCGCCTCGGCCATGTTGACGCCGTAACGGTCGACGAACCAGCGGATCACCCCGGTCGTCATGCCGCCGGCCTCCTTGCGCGCCAAGGCACCCATCAGCGAGGTCAGGGCCTGCTTGGGCAGCAGGTATTGCGGCAGCACGCGCAGGCGATCGGACACGGCAGGAAACTGGTTGGCGGCAAGGGGCGCGATTGTAGGAGCGCGTCCGACGGGCCGCAGTGTCTAACGGTGAGGCGGTTGATGCGCGGGGAACAACGCCGCCCACCCTTCATGGCCCAACTGCTCCATCGTTTCGATGTTGCGCTCGTAGATCGCCTCGGCGTCGGGGAAGGCTTCGACGGCGCGGTCGATGCTCGCTTCGCGCAGCAGGTGCAGCGTCGGGTAGGGTGAGCGGTTGGTGTAGTTCGAGATGTCGTCGGCGTCGGTGCCGGCGAACTGGAACTGGGGGTGAAAGCTGGCGACCTGCAGCGTGCCTTCGAGGCCCAGCCGCTCCAGCAGCTCGTCGGCGATACCCAGGAAATCGTTGAAGTCGAGGAAGTCCTGCAGCACCTGCGGGTGAACGATCAGCGTGGTGTCGGTCTGTTCGGGGTCGGTGGCGACCAGGTGTTGCAACTCGTGTTCCAGCTCGGCCAGCAGCACGGCGGGGTCGGTGGTGTTGCTCAACACGTAACGCACCTGGTCCTTGGCCTGCGCGCTCTTGGCAAAGGGGCACAGGTTCAGGCCGATGACGGCCTTGTCTAGCCAGTCGCGGGTGTCGGCGATCGGGTCGGGCGCATCGGCGCCAGTGCTCTCGGGGGCATTCATGAGGGCATTGTGGCGCGGTGACAATCGGCGCCATGGCTGCCGACTCTTCTTCGACCGACTCTCCGACCCACGAAGCTTTTGTGCAGGTCACGCGCCTGCTGGCCGAACTGGGGCACCCCCACCCGCCGCGCTGGCTCGATGTGCCGGCGCGCACCTGCCAGGAGGCCGCCGAGGCGCTGGGCCTGGCGACCGGACAGATTGCCAAGAGCGTGATCTTCCGCCGCAAGGCCGACGATGCCGCGGTGCTGGTGGTCGCCTCGGGCGACAAGCGGGTCGACGAGAAGAAGGTGGCGGCGCTGGTCGGCCCGGTGGGCCGTGCCGACGCCGAGTTCGTCAAGGCCAAGACCGGCTATTCGATCGGCGGCGTCGCGCCGGTGGGCCATTCGACGCCGCCGGTGACGCTGATCGACCGTGAGCTGTTCCGCTTCGACGAGGTCTGGGCCGCGGCCGGCCACCCGAACGGCGTCTTCCGCTTGTCCCCGGCCGACCTGGAGCGGCTGACCGGCGCGCCGGTGGCCGACGTGGTGCAACAAGCATGAACGAAGAAGTGCCGCCGGGCCGAGCGACGGGCCGCTCCCTAGCCGGCCCGGATCCCCTCGGGGGATCGACCGATGTACCCGTCGGGCGAGGGGCCGACATTCCGTCGCCCTGCACCAGTGTTTGCAAGATGAGCGCAGCCACCGGCTGGTGTGAGGGCTGCTGCCGCACGATCGACGAGATCATCGCCTGGAGCAAGATGGCCGACGACGACAAGCGCCGTGTCTGGCAACTGCTGCCGGCGCGGCAGCGGGCCGTGGCTTCGGCGCAAGCGAAGAAAGGCTGAAGCCGGCATGACCCCCATCGTCTTCCACTTCGACGTGATCTCGCCGTTCGCTTACCTGGCCTTCGAGCAGTTGCCCGAAGCGCTGGTCGGTTGCAGCCACGTCGTCGAATACCGGCCGGTGCTGTTCGCCGGCTTGCTGAAGGCCCATGGCCACAAGGGCCCGGCCGAGATCGAGCCGAAGCGTGAATGGACCTTCCGCCAAGTCGACTGGCTGGCCAAGAAGCTAGGCCTGACGACGATGCGCACGCCGACGCCGCACCCGTTCAACCCGCTGGCACTGCTGCGCCTGTCGCTGGCCTGCAGCCCGGCGGGGCGGATGCCGAACCGGCGCATCGTCGAAGCGCTGATGCGCCACGTCTGGCAGGCCGATGGCGCTGACCCGAACGAGCCCACGCGGCTGGCCGAACTGCGTGCCAACTTGGCACCCGAACGCGACCCCGACAGCGAAGAGGTCAAGGCCGAGTTGCGCGCGCTGACCGACGCGGCGATCGCACGCGGCGTGTTCGGCGTGCCGACATTCGAAGCGCTGGGCCGCCTGTACTGGGGCCTGGACGCGTTGCCAATGCTGCGCGACGACCTCCCCAGTAACTAACCAGCCTCAGCCGCCGCAGCCAGTGCCGCGCAGCGCACGCCTTCAAGTGGCGTGCGCGGATCCGGCTTGGCCGGTCCGCTGCGCGAGCCCCCTCGGGGGGCAGGCCCCTGGCAGGGGGCCGTGGGGGCGGTGGTTACCCGCGGTTGCGCTTGTAATTCCACATCATGCAATCAATCGTCAGGGTTCGACCCGAGTTTGTCAGCTTCGCATCAGCCAGCTGTCAGAACGAGGTCAGAGGCTGAATCGATAGTCGCGCCATGCATCGCCGAGGTGGCGATGCAACGATCTCTCAGGAGACCTCCATGGCAACTGCAGCGGCTAACGCGCCGATGACGAAGGAAGAGAAGAAGGTCATCTTCGCCTCTTCGCTCGGCACGGTGTTCGAGTGGTACGACTTCTATCTGTACGGCACCCTCGCGGTGGTCATCGGCAACCAGTTCTTCTCGGCCCTTGACCCGGCCTCGCGCACGATCTTTTCGTTGCTGGCCTTTGCGGCCGGCTTCATCGTGCGGCCGTTCGGCGCGCTCGTGTTCGGTCGCCTGGGCGACATGATCGGCCGCAAGTACACCTTCCTGGTCACGATCTTGATCATGGGCTTGTCGACCTTCATCGTCGGCGTCCTGCCCGGGTACAGCTCGATCGGCGTGGCCGCGCCGATCATCCTGATCGGCCTGCGCATGCTGCAAGGCCTGGCGCTCGGTGGCGAGTACGGTGGTGCGGCCACCTACGTGGCCGAGCACTCGCCGCAAGGCAGGCGCGGGTTCTACACCTCGTGGATCCAGACCACGGCGACCGTGGGCCTGCTGCTGTCGCTGTTGGTGATCCTGGGGGTGCGCAGCTGGCTGCCTGAAAAGGACTGGAACGACTGGGGCTGGCGGATTCCGTTCCTGATGTCGATCTTCCTGCTCGCGATCAGCGTGTGGATCCGTTTGAGCATGAACGAATCGCCCGCCTTCAAGAAGATGAAGGAAGAGGGCAAGACTTCGAAGGCGCCGCTGACCGAATCGTTCGGTCAATGGAAGAACCTGAAGATCGTGATCCTGGCGCTCGTTGGCCTGACCGCCGGCCAGGCCGTGGTCTGGTACACCGGCCAGTTCTATGCGCTGTTCTTCCTGACCGGCGCGTTGAAGGTCGACTTGGTCACCGCCAACCTGCTGATCGCTGCGTCGCTGGTTCTGGGCACGCCGTTCTTCATCGTGTTCGGCACGCTGTCGGACAAGATCGGCCGCAAGCCGATCATCATGGCCGGCTGCCTGATCGCTGCGCTGACCTACTTCCCGCTGTTCAAGGCGCTGACCGAGGCGGCCAACCCCGATCTCGCCAAGGCCCAGGCCGCGAACAAGGTGGTGGTCACCGCCGATCCGAAGGAGTGCTCGTTCCAGTTCAACCCGACCGGCACGGCCAAGTTCACCAGCTCGTGCGACATTGCCAAGCAGGTGCTGTCGTCCAAGTCGGTGAGCTATGACAACGCCGTTGGCACTGGCCCGGCCAAGATCAGCATCGGCGAGACGGTGATCGAAAGCTACACCGCCACCGGCTTGCCAGCCGACGAAGCCAAGAAGAAGGATGGCGAGTTCAAGAAGGCAGTGGGTGACGCGCTGAAGACCGCCGGCTATCCGGACAAGGCCGACCCGGCGAAGATGAACAAGCCGCTGATCATCGGCATCCTGACGCTGCTGGTGATCTACGTGACGATGGTCTACGGCCCCATCGCCGCGATGCTGGTCGAGCTGTTCCCGACCCGCATCCGCTACACCTCGATGAGCCTGCCGTACCACATCGGCAACGGCTGGTTCGGCGGCCTGCTGCCGGCCACCGCGTTGGCGATCGTGGCGCAGACGGGCAACATGTACAACGGCCTGTGGTACCCGATCATCATCGCCGTGATGACCTTCATCGTCGGCATGCTGTTCGTCAAGGAAACCAAGGACGTGGACATCTACGCCCGCGACTGACGACCCGCGGTGGGCCGGCATCTCGACAGAGGCGCCGGCCTCACCGACAGACAAGGTATTGCAAAGCTGGCTGTGGAGGGATGAACAGGCTGGCTGCCGACAGCCCCGGCGCGACCGGCGGCCCGGCCCAGCGATCAAGACGAGGCGCCAGCAAGCGCCATGCGACAGCAGCGAAAGGGCGGCCCGAGAGGGTCGCCCTTTTTGCGTTCAGCGGCGCCGTCCGGCTGGTGTCAGCCAGCCCCTCTATCGTGCCGCCATCATTTCAAGGACCCGACCATGTGGAAGATCATCGTTGCCTTCGTCTTGTTTGCCGCCCTCGCGATGTACATGCTGTCCAAAGGGGGTGACATGGACATCAGCGGCGAGAAGCACGGCATCGACGCTCATCCCGCAGCCGCCTCGGAGGCGGCGCAGGCAGCGACCGGTGCCGCCAGCGCGGCGATGGCGCCGGCCTCGGCCGCGTCGAACTGATCGGCCATTTCCGTCGCCGCGATCAGCCCAAGGCCTCCACCACGGCCTCGGCAATCGCCAGCGACGCGGTGAGTCCCGGTGATTCGATGCCGAACAGGTTCACCAGGCCTGGCACGCCGTGCACCGCGGGGCCGTCGATGCGAAAGTCCGCCGCCGGTTCACCCGGCCCGCTGATCTTGGGCCGTACGCCGGCATAACCCGGATGCAGCGCACCGGCCGGCAGGCCGGGCCAGTAGCGCCGCACCTCGGCGTCGAAGCCGGCGCCGTCGGCCGGATCGACGCGGTAGTCGAACTCAGGCCAAGCCTGGGGGCCAGGCTCTACCCAACGAAAGCTCGGCCCGAAGCGGGCCTGGCCGCCAAGGTCCAAGGTCAGGTGCACGCCCAGGTGGCTGCTTTCGCCGGGCACTGGGTAGACCAGGCGGGAAAACGGCGCGCGGCCGGCGAGCGTGAAGTAGGCACCCAACGCATAGTGCGGCGTCGGCACATGGCGGGCGTCGAGCCCGTCGATCGCGCGTGCGACCTGACAGGCCTGCAGCCCAGCGGCATTGACGACCGTGCGCGCCTTCAAGCGGCTGGCGCGGGCGCCGCCCACGTCAAGCACCAAGCCGCCTTCGGCCACTTGCCCTCGCCGCACCGGTGATTGCAGCGCCAGCATCGCGCCTGCGCCTTCAGCGTCGCCCAGCAGCGCCAGCATCAGGCCATGGCTGTCGATGATGCCGGTCGAGGGCGACAGCAGCGCGCCGCGGCAGGCCAACGCCGGCTCCAGCGCTTGCGCCTCGGCGGCCGACAGCCGCAGCAGGTCGTGCACGCCGTTCGCGCGGGCCTGGGCCAGCACGGTGTCCAGCCGCGGCAGTTCATCGTCGCTGCACGCCACCACCAGCTTGCCGCAGCGCCGGTGTGCCACGCCGTGGCTGTCGCAATAGGCATAGAGCAACTGCTTGCCACGCACGCACAGGCGCGCGCGTAGCGAGCCGGTCGGGTAGTACAGCCCGGCGTGGATGACCTCGCTGTTGCGTGCGCTGGTGGCGGTGCCGAAGGCGCTCTCGCTTTCGAGGATCACCACCTCGCGGCCGGCCAGTGCCAGCGCGCGCGCCACCGCGAGCCCGACCACGCCGGCGCCGATGACGACCGCATCGATCTCTTCCATGGCCACGATTGTGCGGCGGCCGCTGCGGCATCATGCGCGCTGCGATGGCCGCTGTTCCTGAACTCGACACCGATGCATTCGAGCCGCGCCTGGGCCCTGCGGCCCGGCGCCGGGTGGTCTTCGGCCTGGTGCTCGCCTGGCTGGTGTTCTGGGTCCTGATGGCCTGGGTCAGCGCCCAAGACCATTGGCGCAACGGCGGCACGGCGGCCTGGCGCCCGGTGGTCAACGAGTGCACCTCGATGCTGACCGCCAGCGCGCTGCTGGTGCTGCAGTGGTGGCGTGCCCGCCAGCTCGACCGCTGGCTGGCGCAGCCGCTGCAGTGGTTCGCGCGCCTGTTGGTGTGGCTGCCGCTGATCGGGCCGCTGTTCGTCGTCATCAACTTCAGCCTGCGCGCCGTGGTGTTCGGCCTCGCCGGCCAAACCTATTCGCATGAGCCGTGGGGCGAGGCCATGCTGTACGAGCTGCCGAAGTTCGCGATCTACTTCGGCCTGTTCGCCGGTGTGCAGTTCGGTGTCATGTCGTACCGCGCCTGGCATGTCGAGCGCTTGCGCGCCGAGCGTTTGAGCGGCCTGACCCAGCAGGCCAAGTTGACCCAGCTGACCCAACAATTGCAGCCGCACTTCCTGTTCAACGCTCTGAACACGATCTCGGCCCTGATCCACAGCGACCCGGACCGTGCCGACGCCTTGCTGGGCCGCCTGGCCACACTGCTGCGCGCCGCGACCGATGCCGCGCAGCGTCCTGAGCAACCGTTGGCCGACGAGTTGGTGCTGGTGCGTGGCTACGCCGAGATCATGCTCGAGCGTTTCGGCGACCGCGCCCGCATCGACTGGCGTATCGACGAGGCCGCGCTGGCCTGCCCCGTGCCGACCTTGTCGCTGCAGGTGCTGCTGGAGAACGCCTTCAAGCACGTGGTCGAGAAGCGGCGCGCCACCACCTCGATCACCGTCAGTGCCCGCTTGCGCGACAGGCAGTTGCTTCTGGCGGTAAGGGACGACGGCGGCCAGCTTGCTGCCGCGCCGGTGTTTGGCGTCGGCCTGGGCAACCTGCGCCAACGCCTGGCCAGCCTGCATGGCGACGCGGCGGGGCTGTCGCTGAATACGGCCGAAGGCGGTGGCGTGCGCGCCGAGCTGTGGTTGCCATGCGCCTGCTGATCGTCGACGACGAAGCCCCGGCCCGCGCGCGCCTGCGTCGCCTGCTGGCCGCGATCGAAGGTGCCGAGGTGGTGGGCGAGGCGGCCGACGGCGAAGAAGCGCTGGCGCTGGCCGAGCGCCTGCAGCCAGACGCGCTGCTGCTCGACGTGCAGATGCCCGAGCTGGACGGTCTGGCGGTCGCCGCCTCGCTGCCCGACGACGGCCCGGCGGTGATCTTCGTCACCGCCTTCGACGCCTTCGCGCTGCAGGCCTTCGATGCGCGGGCGGTCGACTACCTGTTGAAGCCTGTCGCACCCGAACGGCTGGCGCGGGCGCTGGACCGCGTGCGCCAGCGGACCGCGCCACGCGTGCCGATGCCCACGACCCAGTTGCTGGTGCCCACACGTGCGGGTGTCCAGGTGCTGCGCGCGGCCGATATCCATTGGCTCGAGGCGGCCGACAACTACGTCACCCTGCATGCGTTGGGGCGCGAGTGGCTGCTGCGGCGCACTCTGGCTGGCCTGCTGGCCGATCTGGGCGATGGCTTCATCCGCGTGCACCGCAGCATCGCGGTGGCCTGGGCCCAGGTGGCCGAGGTGCAGCCGAACGACAAGGGCGACGCGCTGCTGCGCCTGCGCGACGGCACCGAGCTGGCCTGCAGCCGGGCCCACCGCGCGGCGCTGATGCAACGGCTGGGCCAGGCCGGCGGCTGAGCCCCGATTCGCCCCGGCGGGCCCGCGGTTCGTCCCACTGCACTGGCTCCGGCCGGGGCCGCCGCCTAGGCTGTGCGCCATGACACCGACGACCCACCCCGAGCGCCTGTACTTTCTCGACTGGCTGCGCGCCGCCGCGTTCGGCCTGCTGATCCTGTACCACGTGGGCATGTACTACGTGAGCTGGGACTGGCACATCAAGAGCCCGCATGCTGGCACGACGATCGAGCCGCTGATGATGCTCAGCTCGCCGTGGCGGCTGGCGTTGCTGTTCCTCATCTCGGGCGCCGCCACCGCGATGATGTTGAGAACCAAGCCGGGCCAGGCGCCGCGCCCCTTCGTGCGTGAGCGTTCGAAGCGCCTGTTGCTGCCACTGTTGCTGGGCATGTTCGTCGTCGTGCCGCCACAGGCCTACCTGGAAGTGGTGTCGAAGCTGGCCTACCAAGGCAGTTACCTGGACTTCATGCAGCTGTACCTGAAGGCGTACCACGGCTTCTGCCGCGGCGACGATTGCCTGAAGCTGCCGACCTGGAACCACATGTGGTTCGTCGCCTATCTTTGGGTTTACAGCCTGCTGATGTGGGTGCTGCTGAAAGCCTGGCCCACGGCGCTGGACACGATGGCGGCGCTGGCCGAACGGCACCTGAAGAACGCCTGGGGCTTGTGGCTGCTGCCGGTTGCGCTGTTGACGCTGTGGCGCGTGCTGCTGGTCGGCCGCTTCCCGCAAACGCATGCGCTGGTCGACGATTTCTACAACCACGCGCTGTACCTGACGGTGTTCCTGGCCGGCGCGGTGCTGGCGCGCTGGGGCGGCGGCTGGGCGTTGTTCGCGCGTTGGCGCTGGGTGATGCTGGGCTTGTCACTGCTGTTGTGGGCGGCGATCGCCACCTACTTCGGGCACTACAGCGACGCGCTGGAGCCACCCGACTGGCTGCGCCAGCTGCAGCGTCTGGGCTATGCCGCGCTGCAGTGGTCGGCCATCGTCGCGGCGCTGGGCTTTGCGGTCCGGCACTGGAACCACGACCACCGCTGGCGAGCGGCGATCGCCGAAGCCGTGTTCCCGGTCTACCTGCTGCACCAGACCGTGATCATCCTGCTCGCGTGGGGGATGCGGCCTTGGGGCCTGACGCCGGCGGTCGAGGCGCCGCTTCTGATTGTCGGCACAGCAGTGGCCTGCGTGGCGGGTTACCTGGTGGCCGCGCGCCTGGGGCCGCTGCGTCCCTGGCTCGGGCTGGCGCCGCGGGCCGTGCCGCCAGCTGCTGTCACCGTGCCGGCCACGGCTTGACGCATACTGGGTCGATCGGCACGTGCCTGCTGCGCGCGCCCTCTTCCTTGTGTGCGCCGCATGTCCCAAGCCCCAGCTGAAACCCGCATCCCCGTCGACAAGATCCGCGGTGGCCGCCGCCTGCGCCACCAGCTGAAGGGCAGACAGCCCGATGATGCGGCGCGAGAAGCCGTGCGCGCACTGGTCGGCCCCGGCCCGCATGTGCGCGAGCAGCTGATCGAGCACCTGCACCGGCTCAACGACGCGCAGGGCGCGCTGTTCGAAGGCACGCTGGTCGCGCTCGCGGCCGAGATGCGCCTGTCGATGGCCGAGGTCGTCGAGGTCGCGAGCTTCTACCACCACTTCGAGATCCTGCCTGACGGGGCCGAAGCGCCGGCGGTAACGCTGCGGGTGTGCGACGGCCTGGCCTGCTCGATGGCCGGTGCGGCGGGTTTGATGCAATCGCTGGCCGGTACGCTCGATGCGTCGGTGCGGCTGACCCATGCGCCTTGCGTGGGCCGCTGCGAGCAGGCGCCGGTTGCGGTGCTGGGCCAGCGCCCGTTGCCGCGCGCGACGACCGACGAGGTGCGTCGCTGTCTTGCGCAGGGTGAGCACCACCACCCCTTGCCTGCGAACTCGCACGGCCGCTTCGACCCGGTGGCGCGCGCGCTGGGCGAGATCGGCGATGCCGCAGACGATGCGTTGTCGCCCGCCTGTGTCGGCTACGCGGCCTACCGTGCTGCCGGCGGCTATCAACTGGCGGCCGAGGTTGTCAACAGCGAACGCCCGGCCGACGAAGTGCTGGCCGCGCTGGAGCACTCGGGCCTGCGTGGCCTGGGCGGCGCGGGCTTCCCGGCAGGGCGCAAGTGGCGCATCGTGCGCGGCTTCGACGCGCCGCGCTGGATGGCCGTCAACATCGACGAAGGCGAGCCGGGCACCTTCAAGGACCGGACCTACCTCGAGCGCGACCCGCACCGTTTCCTCGAAGGGGTGCTGATCGCGGCCCAGGTGGTCGGCACCGAGTCGGTGGTGCTGTACCTGCGTGATGAGTACGCCGGTTGCCGCGCGCTGCTGGAGCGTGAACTCGCGCTGCTGCAAGCTGAGCCACCATGCCCCTTGCCGCGCATCGAGCTGCGGCGCGGCGCCGGCGCCTACATCTGCGGTGAAGAATCCGCGATGATCGAAAGCATCGAGGGCAAGCGCGGTGAGCCACGCTTGCGACCACCGTACATCGCCGAGAACGGCCTGTTCGGCCGGCCGACGCTGGAGCACAACTTCGAGACGCTGTACTGGGTGCGCGACATCGTCGAGCGCGGGCCGGCCTGGTTCACCGCCTTCGGCCGCCATGGTCGCCAAGGCTTGCGATCGTTCAGCGTCAGCGGCCGGGTGAAGCGGCCAGGCGTCAAGCTGGCGCCGGCCGGCATCACCTTGCGCGAGCTGGTCGACGAGTACTGCGGCGGCATGGCCGAGGGGCACACGCTCTACGCCTACCTGCCTGGCGGTGCCTCGGGCGGCATCCTGCCGGCGTCGCTGGCCGATGTGCCGCTGGACTTCGATGCGCTTCAGCCGCACGGCTGCTTCATCGGCTCGGCAGCGGTCATCGTACTCAGCCAGCACGACAAGGCACGCGACGCGGCGCTGAACGCGATGCGCTTCTTTGCCGACGAAAGCTGCGGCCAGTGCACGCCGTGTCGGGTCGGCACGGAGAAGGCGGCACAGTTGATGCAGTCACCTGCCTGGGACCACGCGACGCTCGACGATCTGTCGGCGGTGATGGTCGACGCGTCGATCTGCGGGCTGGGCCAGGCGGCACCGAACGTCATCCGCTGCGTGCAGCGCTACTTTGCCGACGAGGTGCAGGGATGAGCACCGTGAACTTCACGCTGAACGGTCAAGCCTGCGAAGCGCGTGACGGCGAGACGATCCTGAAAGCCGCCGAACGCGCCGGGGTCGCGGTCCCACGCCTTTGCTACACCGACGGCCTGCGCGCCGACGGCAACTGCCGCGCCTGCGTGGTCGAAGTGCAGGGCGAGCGCACGCTGGCACCGTCGTGCTGCCGCGCAGTGGCGCCTGGCATGGTGGTCGACACGCGCAGCGAACGCGCGCTGAAGAGCCAGCAGATGGTGCTGGAGTTGTTGCTGGCCGACATGCCCGAGGCCGGCTACCAGTGGAACGACGGCGACGCCACACGCCCGCACGGCGAACTCAGCCAATGGGCCGAGACGCTCGGCGTGAAGGCGCGCCCGGCGCTGACCGCGCTGCGCCGCGAGCAACCGGCAGCCGATCTGAGCCACCCGGCGATGGCCGTGAACCTCGACGCCTGCATCCAATGCACGCGCTGCGTGCGAGCCTGCCGCGAGGCCCAGGTCAATGACGTGATCGGCATGCGCGGCCGTGGCTCGAACGTGCAGGTGGTGTTCGACCTTGGCGATCCGATGGGTGACAGCTCGTGCGTGGCCTGCGGCGAATGTGTGCAGGCCTGCCCGACCGGGGCCTTGAGCGCGAAGTCGCTGATCGGCGACCAGCGGGTCGACAAAGAGGTCGAGTCGGTTTGTCCGTATTGCGGCGTCGGGTGCCTGCTGACTTACCAGATCAAGGACAGCCGCATCGTCGCGGTGCAGGGCCGAGATGGGCCGGCGAACCAGGGCCGGTTGTGCGTGAAAGGGCGATTCGGTTTCGACTACGTGAACCACCCGCAGCGGCTGACGACACCGCTGATCCGCCGGCCCGGCGTGCCCAAGGACGCCCAGGCGGAGAACCACCCAGGGCAGCCCAAGCGCGACTGGCGCGAGGTGTTCCGCGAAGCGACGTGGGACGAAGCGTTGGACCTGGCCGCCGGCAGCTTGAAACACTTGCGCGACCAGCACGGCCCGGCGGCGCTCGCCGGTTTCGGTTCGGCCAAGGGCAGCAACGAAGAGGCCTACCTGTTCCAGAAACTGGTGCGCACGGGATTCGGCAGCAACAACGTCGACCATTGCACGCGCTTATGCCACGCCAGCAGTGTCGCGGCGCTGCTAGAAGGCGTGGGCTCGGGCGCGGTCAGCAACCAGGTCAACGACGTGCAGCACGCCGGGCTGATCATCATCATCGGCGCGAACCCGGCGCAGAACCACCCGGTGGCCGCAACGTGGATGAAGAACGCCGCCCAGCGCGGTACGAAGATCGTGCTGGCCGACCCGCGCCGCACCGACCTGGCTCGCCATGCCTGGCGCACGCTGCAGTTCAAGCCCGACAGCGACGTCGCGCTGCTCAACGCGATGCTCCACACGGTGATCGACGAGGGCCTGACCGACCCGGTCTTCATCGCCGAGCGCGTCAACCGTTTCGATGAGCTGAAAGCCAGCGTCGAGGCGTTTTCGCCAGAAGCAATGGCGCCGATTTGCGGCATCGCAGCCGAGACGATCCGCGAGGTGGCGCGCGCCTATGCGACCAGCCCGGCGTCGATGATCCTGTGGGGCATGGGCGTCAGCCAGCATGTGCACGGTACCGACAACGCGCGTGGCCTGATCGCGCTGGCGGCGGTGACCGGCCAGATCGGCAAGCCCGGCAGCGGGCTGCACCCCTTGCGTGGCCAGAACAACGTGCAAGGCGCGAGCGACGCGGGGCTGATCCCGATGATGTTCCCGAACTACCAGCGCGTCAGCAACGCTGCGGCGCATGCCTGGTTCGAAAACTTCTGGGACGTCAAGCTCGATGACAAGCCCGGCCTGACGGTGGTCGAGATCCTGCACCACGCGCTGAAGGCCGACGACGACCCGAAGAAGATCCGCGGCATGTACGTGATGGGCGAGAACCCGGCGATGAGCGACCCGGACCTGGCCCATGCGCGCGCCGGCCTCGCGAACCTGGAGCACCTGGTGGTGCAGGACCTGTTCCTGACCGAGACAGCGTGGCTGGCCGACGTGGTGCTGCCGGCCAGCGCCTGGCCCGAGAAGACCGGCACCGTGACCAACACCGACCGCATGGTGCAGATGGGCCGCCGCGCGCTCGAGCTGCCGGGCGACGCGAAGCCGGACCTGTGGATCATTCAGCAGATCGCGCAACGCATGGGCTTGCCTTGGGCGTACGACGGCGCCGAGAGCGGCGTTGCCGCGGTCTACGAAGAGATGCGCCAGGCCATGCACGGCGTCATCAAGGGGGTGAGCTGGGAGCGGCTCGAGCGTGAGCACAGCGTGACCTACCCGTGCCTGAGCGAAGATGACCCCGGCCAGCCGATCGTCTTCGCCGAACGCTTCGCGACCGACGACGGCCGCGTGCACCTGGTGCCGACCCAGATCGTGCCGGCCAACGAGCGGCCCGATGCCGACTACCCCTTCGTGTTGATCACCGGCCGCCAGCTGGAACACTGGCACACCGGCAGCATGACGCGGCGCACCGAGGTGCTCGATGCGCTGGAACCAGCGCCCACGGCGAGCTTGCATGGGCAGGACCTGCAACGCCTGGGACTGGCCCCCGGCGACTGGCTGCAGGTGGCCTCGCGCCGCGGCACAGTCAGGCTGCAAGCACGGCGCGATGACGGCACACCGATCGGCACGGTCTTCATCCCCTTCGCTTTCGCCGAAGCCGCCGCGAACCTCTTGACCAACCCCGCGCTGGACCCGTTCGGCAAGATCCCCGAGTTCAAGTACTGCGCGGTGAATGTGGCCCCCACGGCCCCCTGCCAGGGGCCTGCCACCCAAGGGGGCTCACGCAGCGGACCGGCGGAGCCGGATCCGCGCACGCCACTTGGTTAAGGGCGCGGTCTGATGTTGATCAGTCGTTGTTCGCCGCCGTCACCACCGGCGGCGGCGCGACGCAGGCTGAACCTTCGACCAGCGGCAGCAGGGTCGGCACCAGCGCCTTCAGCAACTGCGATGGCAGCGCGCTGGTGAACTTGTAGTTCACCGCATCGGGTTCGTGCACATAGGCCATCAGCGTGCCGAAGTAGCGGTCGCCGATCAGGAAGGCCAGCGTGGCCGAGCGGTTGACGACTCTTGACGAGACCAGCTTGCCGCCGGCGCCGTAGACATCGAAGCGGTGGTCGCCAGTGCCGGTCTTGCCGCCGATCGGGATCACGCGGCCGTCGTGCAGCGTCAGCGCACCTTTCAGCCGCTTGGCGGTGCCGCCTTCGACCACGCCGATCAGCGCTTGCCGCACCAGGTCAGCCACCTCGGGCTTCATGACCTGCTCACCGGCGGGCGCTCGGTAGGCCAGCTGGGATTCATAGGGTGTTGCTGACGCAAAGCGCAGCGTGTTGATGCGCGCCTGCGGCAGGGCCGTGCCGCGGTTGACGATGATCCCCATCAACTCTGCCAGCGCGCCCGGGCGGTCGCCAGAGGCGCCGAGCGCGGTGGCGTAAGACGGGGTCAGCGACTCGAACGGGTACCCCAGGCGCTTCCAGGCCTTGTGGATCTCGACGAAGGCCTCCAGCTCGAGCTGGTTGCGGATGCGCGAGTCCTGCGCGTTTTTGTGCCGGGTCTTGAACAGCCAGCCGTAGGCGTCCTGCCGTTCATCGCGGCTCGCCTCCAGGGTCTGGCTCAACGTCGCCTCGGGGTGCTGGCGCAGGTGGCCGGCGACCCACAGCGCCAGCGGGTGCACACCAGCCAGATAGCCCCGGTCAGCGAGTGACCAGCGCCCGGTGCGGTACTTCTCGTGCAACGCCGCGGACTTGTCTTGCGCGTCGGGCGTATTGGGCAAACGGCG
>Ga0307515_10008880_pt1 | contig 19519 bp, 24 predicted proteins | sample 17_EM_MG_FD_194513 | JGI IMG/M metagenome (GOLD analysis project Ga0307515, IMG submission 194513) | Populus trichocarpa ectomycorrhiza microbial communities from riparian zone in the Pacific Northwest, United States - 17_EM | ecosystem: Host-associated > Plants > Roots > Unclassified | place...
GTAACCGACCCAGACGTCGACTCGTTCATGAGCTACGCTGCCATTGTTCCCGAATATTGCAGACTAGAAGGCATGCTGGTAAAAGGAATCGTGTAGTTCAGGATCCAGGTGCGTTTTGAGCCCCTGTATTTGTTTTCGTGCTGGGCTAAAGTGCTTTCCAAGGATATCATACTTCCCACTAAAAGCAATCGTATATTACATGTCGAATATGTTTTCTCAACACTTCCTGTCTACCTATACCCGAACGCATAGGTACCCGTTATTCCGTTCCTCTCGCATTGATGGTTTATACTTGCCTGTTTCCCTCGCCCTTGCCTACCGCTCTTGTGTAGTTTCCCCCATGCGTTACCTTTACTAGAGTTCAAGGTTACTTGCTCCTTCCCTGATGACGGTGTGTTTTGCGAATGCGATCGGTATTGACTTTGGTTCTCGGCAGCCAGGCATAGATATCTATAAGGAGCTCTTTTACGCACATTCGCCTCCTTCTGTCGGAGCCCCTGACCTGTAAACAAATTAACAAGGGTGCGGAGATGTGTGATTCGTTCCCTGCTGCGCGTGGGTGCACGGTGGGTGAGTGGAACGCGTCGTGACGGCGATCCCAATTTGTCACGCGTCGTTGAGTCACTCACACGACCCCAGACACAATCTATATCAAGGGGGAGCCCTAGGCATTCCACCTTTACCCCCAATGACCGCGGGTCCAGGGCCTATCAAGGCTATAGATGGCTCGTCCGTTCACAAGATTACCTCTGGTCAAGTGGTGGTAGACCTCCAGACCGCTGTGAAGGAGATGGTCGAGAATAGTCTCGATGCGGGAGCCACCACTATTGGTGAGCCGGATTCGTTCATGAGGTTCCGTCTATCCCAAAACTCAGCCCCGAAGAGGTACGGTTTCGTGACCATGGTCTCAAATCCATCGAGGTCGTCGACAATGGTTCTGGGATCTCGCCAGAGAATTATGATGCTATCGGTGAGTGCACCCGAGTACCAGCCGTATGTGTTCATCTGAGGATGTTGCCATTCACAGGTTTAAAGCACCACACTTCTAAACTATCTTCATTTGAAGATCTTACCACTGTCTCTACCTTCGGTTTTAGAGGAGAAGCGATTTCTTCCTTATGCGCACTGAGCGAGTCAGTGACAGTCACCACTGCCACGGTTTCTGAGGCCCCTATGGGTACAGTGATTGAACTAGATCGGAGCGGGAAAGTGACAAGTAGAAGCACGAAAGTCGCTCGTCAGGTTGGTACACCAGTCTACTTACAGCGAGCACGGAGCTTAACTCCAACAGAGAGGGACTACTGTGGCAGTCACGGGACTCTTCAAACCGCTCCCCGTTCGCCGAAAGGAGCTTGAGCGTAACGTCAAGCGCGAGTTCGCGAAGGCTCTCACTCTGTTGAACGCCTATGCATTGGTCCCGTGTTCTAAGGAGAATCAAGGTGTCCGACTCACGGTGTCAAATCAGGATGGAAAGTGAGAAATGGGCGTCCACTACCTCGCTTGCTCAGACTTGACGCATTCTTAAACAGTCGGAAGACCGTGTCTCTTCGTACAGATGGAACACCTTCACTGAAAGCCTCCGTTTCCGCTTTATGGGGTCCCAAAGCACTCAATGACATAGTGGAGCTCGATCTCGACTTTGAGGTTGAGACTGAGAAGGCTGTTCTCCGACGCCTCGCAGCACACGATATCACGGAGTATGTTTTATTTACGTCCCTCAGATAGATCTGGATGGATGTTGATCAATCCTGGAGACCGTCACCTGGCAACAATCTAGTCCGAGTTGCAGGGTTAATCTCAAAATTCTCCCTCGGCTGCGGTAGGACGACAGCAGACCGTCAATTCTTTTTTATTAACGGCCGTCCTTGTAACCCTACCAAGGTATGTCCGCCTGTCGGTGATGATCTCTGATCGTTCTTAGACCGGTGGTCGTCGTCAGGTCCAAAAGGCCTTCAATGAGGTGTACAGATCGTTCAATATCAACCAATCCCCATTTGTTGTCGCTGATTTTATTCTTCCGACGGGTATGTTTCAACTCCTCTTCGTGTGCGGGCCCGCTCAAGGTGGCATCTGTAGACTCGTGTGATATCAACGTCAGCCCTGATAAACGGACGATCTTGCTTCATAGCGAAGGCAACCTGATCCGGGCACTCAAGGTATGTGCACCTCTAGAATCACCGCGAAAACTATCAACTCAACGCTCGTGTTTGGAAGGCTGCTTTGGAAGATGCATTTTCCACCTCGCGGTCGACGTACGATCTCAATGAGGCTGGCCGGGGACCGTCTAGATCCCAGCCAGAGGTCACGCCTTCGCCACCGCAAGAATCCGAAAAACGATCCACAACCGGCAGGACGCCTCCTGACAAGGCACCAATGGAGATGGACAATGAGGATACCACGGTCAACACAGCCGAACAAATTGGACCTTCTTCCGCCCAACCGATCACCATTGACAAATCCACGGAGACCGGCAACGATGATCACGATGTAATCCCGTTATTTGAAGGGTCTAGGCCTCATTCCCCAGAGTTGATCGCGGATGGCCCGCCAGCGCCGACGCGCAATCGGTCGGACTCTTCCCTGACCCCGCCTGTCAGGGATCGGGATAATGAGATTGCCATTCGGGTAACGAATCCTCCACTTGATGAACGCTCATCACGGGAGCCGGACGTTCCATCAGAAACCCTCGGGACGACTACGGTTACTCCTCGTTCACCGGACCCGGCTCCCGTGAAGCGCAAAGACCCACCTGTCCAGACGGTTCTCAGTACATCTGGTGCTTCCTGGAATTTAACAACGAAGGGCGCGAGTGAAGTGGATAGACCCCTGAAGAAGGCGAGAATAGATCCCGGACCCGCCACGTTGGACCGCTCATCCGCTAGCACAGCTGGGAAGAAAAAGGTGGGGTTATGGGCATTCGCGCTCCCAGGAAGCTTACGCCCACAAGGGAGAGAAGACGCTCCCGGAGATGACAATGTAGAGATGTCTTCGACAGTTTCGACCAGAGGTCAAGGAACTGAGGACGGCGTTGAAGAGATCGCTCAAACTCCAGACTATCAGCAGGGGCGGCCAGATCGCTCGCCCGAAATTCCCATCGATAGCGGGTCCGAGATTGAAGACGGTCTGGATGTTGTCACAACAAACAAAATTATCGATTCCGGAGACAAGCGAAGGTCGACGTCAAGCGACACTGGCTCCGACCGGCTCGTGGATCTTGACATCTCGGAACGAGAAACCGTACGAGAGAGGACGCCTTCTGATCCATCGCAGCAGGGTCCAGAAATTCCATCCCCGGAGGAGGATGACATCGTCCTGTCCGTTGACGTCGCGCGGATCGGGAGTAGATGGCAGAGCGCGGAATCCTCCCGCACGGCGGTCGCGAATCGTGAGGTGCTACAGAACCTGGTTGCGGGCGACAAGCAAGCTGGGCTCGGGAACAAGAACGAGGAGGAGGCAGCGGCAGCCCTGTCGCGGGTTATTGACAAGGAAGACTTCAAAACTATGATCCCCGTCGGGCAGTTCAACAAGGGTTTTATCATCGCCAGACGACAGAGGGGTTCTGACGGGCCGAGCCAAACCACCGTCGTGGATGACCTGTTTATCGTCGACCAACACGCGTCGGACGAAAAATATAATTTTGAGACTCTACAGCAGACGACTCGGGTGGAGTCTCAACGTTTGATTAGGTGAGGCGGTTTCCACACCACTTCCGAAAATAGCTTCTGGTTCCGAGACTGACGATATGGTCCCCCCAAGACCTCAGCCACTGCGGCTAAGTGCAGCAGACGAAGTGATGGCGATTGACAACATGGACGTCCTCAACCGGAACGGATTTGAGATTGTCATCGATGACAGCGAGGGCCGAGAGCCTTCGAAGCCACGTCTCAGTTTAGTCGGACAACCTGTCAGCAAAAGCACGACTTTCGACATAAAGGGTACGTGCGAGGTGTTTCATTCTATGTCTCCTCCGAAATTCATTTGACGAATGGTGTTTAATGTTTTTCCCCTCCTCGCTTGCCTTTTAGATCTTGAGGAAATCTTGAGCCTCATGCACGATCGGCCTATTGGCCAGATGGTGCGATGTTCCAAAGTTCGAGCAATGTTTGCTTCTCGGGCATGCAGGAAGAGCGTAATGATCGGAGACTCATTGAATCGTCAACAAATGATAAAGGTAAGCGTCCATATGTATAAATTCGGGGTCTACATTGAGACGTGGCTCACGAGACCTGTACAGATTCTTCAACACATGGGAACGATTGAACAACCGTGGAATTGCCCGCACGGACGCCCGACGATGCGCCACCTCTGTGACATATCTGAGGTCCCGCAAAGACCCGTGGACACTATCGACTGGGATGGTTACCGCAGAAGGTTGTTAAGGAAGCGGCGCTAGGAGGGGAGATCATCTCTAATCTAATCACGATTTATGTGTTGATATCGTGCAATCATAACATGACGCCAGACACGGAGAGAAGCTGGAGGGGAACTCTTTTGGACAAAGCAAGAAGGTTCATCCGCAAGTCCCTCGTATATGGATCCTCGACCCCGGACGGTTGGGCTTTCTTGGCAGAGTCGGATTGGATAAGCTGCAGCAGCCTTTGGCGACTATAGTCGAGCGCATGGTCCAAAACTTCGTGGTCGTCCTTGTCAGCGTCGTTCGTCACGTCTTGGGAAGAGGGGGCAACGAGTGCAGACATGGGGTTGTCGATCGTCAGCGTTCCCGAAGCTTCTCTCCGTTGACGTCTCGCTTGCTTGAACGCTGCTCCGCTCCATTCCAGCTCTGCCTGCGCCAGCTCGAGGGGTCGGTTTACCAGATTCTGGATGTCGATTTGACTGCCGAGTGCGGCGATGAGGTCTCCTTGCTGCGGGTACACGTCAAGCGAACGGCGGATGTCCTCGGAGATGTCGGAAGCGGATGGGTCTGAAGGTTCACCCGACTTGGTGGTGACTTGGTGTACGATCTTCTGGACCAGTCTGTGGCGGCCCTCCGTTATAGAATCCACGAGGTTGTCTTCCACCCAGTTTTCAAGGGGAAAGCCCTCGGCTTCCGAAACCGGCGAGGGGTTTCCGATGAACTCGGCCAAGCTGCGGACGTATGCCAGACCGTCCACGCCCCCGTAAACGAGGGACCAAATGTAATCCTGAGCGTTGAGAGCTGCAGCTTGGGTGGGGTCCGTGTCTGGTGCTGAGGATGTGCCGCGACCATCGATCGAGTTCCGAAGGAGGTCGAAGAGCTTTTGCTGATCGGTGATGTTCTGCGGGGATTCCTGGGTGGTCAAATCTGCCATAAGGGCAGACATTGAACCGTAATCAATTGTAGCATGTTCCCGACGGGGAAGCGAAGTATGAGCGTCTTCCTCATCGCCATCTTTGGCCCTCGCACGGCCGGAGTGCCTATTAATGGTCCAGTGGCGGCGTTTCGTGGGCGTGGCTGTGAGTTCGGGAGCAGCCTGTAGGAGGCCACGTTTCAAGGAGATGTTTACTGGTGAGGGAACGGTGACGGAGTTTTCCGGGAGTGGGTCCGGATGGAGTGGGTTCAGGATCAATTTTGGCTGATGGACGTCGACGAGGGCCGAAAATAGAGAGAAGGGGTCCTCGACTGAACGTGTGGGGTAAGCGAACTCGGAACGGTCGGTTATACAGAGGGTGGACAAACAAAAGAGGATCACCTTCCCAATAGTTCAAACTCCCATCGGGCGACAACGGAAGACCGGTCTTCTCTATGCGCAAACGTTCCTTCTTTGTCTTGTATTTCTTGCCTGGAAGGTTCGGTTGGGAAAATGAGGACAAGATGATATGAGGGGGAAATGAAAGGGTGCGAGCCTTTTAATTTTAGTGCGAGCATCACTCGAGCGAGGTCCGAGCCCGGAGGAAATTTACCCAGGCCATCCTTGGCACCGGGTAGACCGCCATCGGACTGAAGGGATTCTGAGACGTTCTTTGGGGTTTTGAGTGGCTGGGCGGGGGGAGGGGCGGCGTTTGCGGTAGCGGCGGCACGAGCCGATCTGCGACCTAGCAGGGGTTGGGGCTGGGTGTTTGAGAGAATTGATTGGGCGCGACTGTCCGTGGTTTCCGGTTCGGGGGAGTCCTCCTCCTCCTCCTCCTCAGGGGCGTTGGAAGGATGATCATCGCCATCGATCTCGATATTCCAATCGGTTTCGTATTCGATGACCGTCGCGGCGGCTTTTGCGATGCGATCCAGACCCCAGGCCTGTATTCTTTCGGCTTCGGTGTAGTAGATGCTGCCCGGGGGATTAAACGACTTTGCGTTGGAGGTTACGAGACGAAGATCACTCTGGTGATGGGGCCGTCGCGTGAGCCGTAATTACAAGAAGAGAAGGAGGGTCGCTGACAGCAAAGTCGTCGAGACTGCGGTATTTCCCTCTGGCGACCTTTGTGGACATTGTTCCGAGGTCCATGGGTTGGCGGATGACATCGCTGTAGCCGGGGACGAGTTTTTGATCTACGGGTCGGAGGAAGAAGGCGTAGTCGTCCTTTCTACGGAGGCGGGGTCAGCCATGGGTTTGAGAGAGTTGAGGGTGGTGGATAAACACTTTTTTATCTGGGCGATGAGTTTTGAGAGGACGTCTCTGAGGGGCTTTAGCTTCAAGGGACGGGGAGGGACGTTCTGTGGGCTGTCGAAAGCGACCGACTTTCGTTTCTTGGACGATTTCATTGTGGAGAATGAGAGAGAATGGAAAGGGGGGACCGATCGTTTGGTGAGGACGGTTTTTCGCACCACACCCGTTTCATCTCCATTGATTGCTCTTGACTGTTGGCCGTCGACGTGTGGGTTTTTATATATTTTATATATTTTATATTTTTATATTCCTCTGGCTCGGACACGGGCGGCATATCCGAAAAGCGACTGCGGGGGGTGATCCGAGAGCCTAGCGCTTCATTATCATTCATTACGAACACAATTGACCGCATCAGGATGTGCGACGGTGGACGGCAACGGATTCGCTTCGGAGTACAACGAACGGGTGCGGTAGAAGCAGGGTGGGAAGGAAGGGGATGCCGGGGGAGGGAGGATAATGAAGCGGGGGATGCGACGGTTGCCAGGCCCGTCGGGGGGGGGTCGAGGAGGGGATTGAGGTAATTCATATCAGATCAATGCCTTGATGCTACGGCGAAGATGCTTAAAGCCAACGGGGTCGGAATAGGCAGGATGGGATCGTTGCGACGGTCTCGTCCCTGTCATATCCATCGCTTCCCTAGTCAATTTCTGAAACAGCTAATATGTTACGAACCCGAGCTTTGTAACCTGGCCACCGTTTCTTCCGTCCCACCACCAGGCGTAGCAGCGGTGTGCATCCTCAGATTTATGCTCGCCCTCTGAGCGGAGTGCCCATCTCTCTCTCCCCCCTGAATGTCCCCAACGAGCCCGACTCGCGACTCCCATTCCCCTCCCCTTCCGATCCCGTCCAGCTCGTCTTCCCTACCCTACTCTTCACGACCCCTACCTTCAACTCCTAATTCTCGACAAACTTTCTCCGTCGATCCTTCTTCCGCCACCCCTTCCCTTCCTCCTCCCCCACCATCATCCTCAGCTGCCCGCCATCCCCCACAGCAGCTGGCCGAACCGGGCACCTCGCATGTCCCCTCGTCCCCCTCCATCATTTCTCCATCTCCCCACCGTCCTTCATCCGAGCCAAATCAAGATCGCAGAATGCATAGTCCCTCCAGCTCATCCCAGGGCGACACGGCCGATACTGAGATGGAGAGCGGCCCCTCTTCGAGCCAGCTTCCCGGCCTCCACAAGCCCCAGGATCCCCCCCAGAAGAAGAAACGGACGAGGACGCTGACCACCCCCCACCAATCCGCCGTCCTCCATGCCCTCTTGGCCCAGGTTCGTCCCCTTTCGGTCTCCCCCTCTGTTCCGGTTAACACCCTTTCTGATCGACACGTTCATTAGTCGCGTTTTCCCACTACAGCTATGAGAGAAGAGGTGGGCCGTCAAATCGGGTTAAGTGCGCGAAAAGTCCAGGTCGGTTTTCAATCCTGCTCTCGTAAACGCCCCCAAGCTCACATTTCGAGTTTAGATCTGGTTTCAGGCACGCGCCTTTTTGTCCCGTCATATGGTTCATCGCGCCTCGCTAACTTTTTTCTTTTCTATTTTTTTTTTCTCCACTAGAATCAGCGTCAGAAGGCGAGACGTCCGCAAGGGCAGAACGCTGCTCCTCAGAGACTTGATCGTCCCCCGCAGTTTGGTCCGTTCCCCTCATATCCATTACCTGCTCATTCAACGGACCCCCAATCCGCAAGCGCGGGAACCGTGCGTGATCCTCATTGGCCATCTTCGCTTCCCATTCCCGGCAGACCTGACCCTTACTCGCGTCCTTCCACCTTGGGCTCTCCTCTTGAAACTGGCGGTCCCCCTGACGCCCGTCCAAGACGTCCGGTTTCACCTCCAGAGCCTCTCTCCCTTGTCTCTGTCAGTCCCACACGCAGATTACACTTGGCGACCGAATCTCGTTATCCGCGCCTCGATCTCCCTCAGCCCAGGGAACCGCCACCACAGGAGGGTTCTTTGGATTTGCCCCCCTTGGTCCAGACCGGATTACCCTCCCCCTCGTCTGATCACCCGCCAACAGGCCTGCCGTCTCTCCGAGACGTCTCATCATTTCGTCGATCATTGACTGCCTTGCCTCCCACATCACCCACAACCTCAGCACTACCCCCACCCTTCACACTGGAGCCCCAGCCACAGTGGGAGCCCGAAACGGCACTGCCAATCACGAGTGCATGGCGTGGACCGAATTACACAACATCCCCAAATTCAAGGCGGTTATCATCAGACAACTTTTATCCAAATTTCGAGCTTACTCGGAGCCCGGAACCTGATCATACCCCGAGGCAGCCAGAGTTGCATGCAGCCGGTAGAGTTCCGACTCGGTCTACAGCGGCGCGGTTCGATCCAATTCGATCGTCAAGGAATAATTCCCTCCCCCTCCCCCGTTCCCCAAATCCTCATCCAACTACAGGTCCAAGGTTTTCGGATGATTCGGAACTGAACGATCCGTAGTATTCGGCACTACATTTTCACTCCTCTCCCACCCTCTATCGAATAACCTCCGCCACTATTCCCGCACCAGGTACATACTCCCAACACTCCTTTGGTGACCGATAATACCGCTGGGCCCTGTCCAGCGCGGATTGCCTTTGCTTCTCTCATATCTTACTCTCTCCTCTTGTTTTCGATTGTGTGTTTCTTCGATCTACGCTCATTCACGAAACTTATCATCAATGTACCTACCCTGCCCCCCATTCTCCTTTCTTCTCTCCGTTCCCCGTCGGCGTCTGTGTATGAGCGCATCGAACCATGCACGGGAGGTCCCTGATACCACCGACATTACAAATCATCCTGTTCCTCTCACCCGGTACCTTCCAGGACCCGGGATCCTTAAACGGGCAACATCCACATGGACTCTTCTCCGTCCCTCTTCGGCTCCCGGCTCCTATCGCTTTTTAATGGACCTGTTGTTCACTTTAGCACATCTACACTCTTTATTTTCACTTTCTTTTTTTGTTTTTTGCTTCGCTTGCTTTGCCGTATCTCGCCGTTCCGCTCATCGTTCCATCGTCCGTCGCTTGCTTCCCCTCCTATTGGTACACTCGAACCCTCTATAATTCTCCGCCAGTCCCTAACCCTACCGCTTCGTGCTCAGTCATAACTCCGGTTTCCATCGCCTGCTTTTTTTTCCGTAACTTACCATCGACTTACATGTGTTCTTTTACCCTCTTACCATACTTTACATTTTATTCTTCCCTCTGGAGACTATTCTCTCCTAGGATCTCGTCTTCTGCGGCCGTAACATACGTAGTATAGCGGTTTCCTATGGGCCCTTGTGTATCATAGCATATATGGTCTTCCCTGCTGTTCTGAATGCAACATCAGTCCGCACGACCTTGTGGTATCTCTATAACGTTCGATCGGTTGACGCTATATATTGATCTCCCTAAGCTTCTAGATTGCCCACATGACGGTCAGCCTTTTCTACAGCCAATCGCGCGCGCAGTTGGTTCCGCGCTCTGAGCTCGGCCCTCAGAGAGTCCTCGCTAGCGTTCCCAGCATCCGGTTCAACGCCCGGTTCCCCAGAAGCGGCGCCGATCGCATCCCTCCGTTCACTCTCCAGCCTTTCCAACAACTTGTTCCTCAAGGTCGCGACCACGTCGGGGGCAGGAGCTACGGTTTCTTCCGGCTCTGCCGGCGTCGAAGGATCCAACGGTATAGGAGGCGGCGTCGGCGCGGTCGGAGGAACGCCAGCCACCATTACGTTCTTCATTTTGGCCAACCGGACACGAGTCCGTTCCAAAACGTCCCTGGGATTGACCCGGAGAGTCCGATCGGCACATCCGGCCTGAGCGTCAGCATTATCCTGGTGGGTGACATTCGAGATGGGATCAGGACGGTGGTTATCGATGTCGATTATGTCTTCCTCGGCATAATTGATATTGATATTGTTGTTGCTAGCTCCTCCGGATCGCTCTCGTGGTTCTGCTGCAGCTGATCGCAGAAGACGACCAGACTCTGGACCGGTAGAGACATCAGGACGAGCTGCAGAAACGGGGATGGGTTGGTTATGAGGGGCTCCTTCCATTCTCGAGATCCGCTCGAGTAAAGAGGGACGACCGTGTCGGAGATCCGGGCCGGGGGTCGCGCTTTCGGGCTCAGCAACAGAGCGGCTAACCTTAAGGGGTTCGGCTTTCTGGAGAGACAGATGGGCTTGGACGGATTGACGTAGAGTGAGAGCTTTCGGTGTACGATCTCTCTTTCCACGTTTGGAAATGCCAATGACCGTGTGTTCCGCATTGGGACGCTCACGGATCTGAGCACTCCCAGTGCTCTTATCGATGGCCGTCCTCGCAGTCCCGCTCCCGCCTGCAGAAGGATCGAGACTATTCGCGACTATACCCAATTCCACCGCTTTTCCTTTCCCCTTGACGGCCTGGGGATGCGGGGCAGGTGACGATGGCTCTGAGGAGCTGACGAGAGTTTGGCTCTCTGACCGGTCTCTTTGTGGCGTGCAGGCGTTAGGGCTTGGATCTCGTGATTCCTTCACCCTCTTGCTGTCATGAGACCTAGATCTACTGCGCTTTCGTTTCCTCTCCAAAGATATGTCGTGGTGGGCCCTTGATTGTCGCCGGCCACCCTCATAATTGCCACTCGGTCTTTTCGGACGCGAGTCATTGTTTCCCGAAGGAGAGGAGGGTCGAAACTCTATCTCCACGCTGTCTCTTCGGATCTGTTGCTGACGTCGGCTGGAAAAATCCCCCGGTTCGTCATACTGTTCAGAGAAGTCAGGTGAATGTGGAAGCCGAAGAAGGGTGTATGTAACACACCCAAACGGAAAAATAAAAGGAAAAACTCTCACCTGAACCATCTTGTCGTACACGTACAAATCACGAAAAGGAGACCGTAGATACGAGTACATTTCTGAAGGGTCGAAGGAAATTAACAATAATAGAAAGTAGCCGATCAGGATCAAACCATACCGTGAGCGAAATGCTCCGCGTTGGGGCGCGGGTCGCCCTCTATATACGGCTGGTCCATGTCTAGGAACTCGGAGAGAAGCTTCACGGCTGACTCGGAGCGGATGTCTAAGGATTTCATGATTGATAACGTGAACGTCGTTAAGAACTTTCTATGAAGTGAGCAGAGCATGTTAATAGAAACGGCGACACATTCGAGATACTGACTTCGATATCAAGGTTTGGCCACACTTGCAACTCGCGCCGCAGGAACGAAGTTGCCCGACTTATGTAGTCTGGAGAAGCCGCAAACTGGGCCGGCGTAGGGAATGGTTTGTATCGCGTGTACACGTTTGACGCGACATGCTGTTATCAGAAGCAATGGTCAACGAGTGGCGCCAGGATGAAGTGGGCCGGACCCTCACCTTTGCGTAAAGGCGATGTCTATGCACCCACTTCCGCCTCTGTATGGACCGTTCTAATTGGTCCTGCACCTCTTGTTCCCGACGCTCTCGCTGGCCCCACCGCCGCTCTCTTCTGGTCGAACGTCTTTGGCCCGAAGAACTGGGACCCGCAGCCGGTAGGGTAGGCGAGTTGCTGCGAAGAGGTGGCAGGAAGTATTTCGTGTAATCGTATTTGGAACGGATGTTGTGAATCAGGTATTCCCCAATTCCCTGGGAGCATAACGGACATCGACGGGACTGATCTAAGCCACAATTTTCAGCAGATGAAGAGACATGGGATACAGACTTCACACGGACATACCCGTCCAGATGACCAGGCATTCGAAGCAGAATTCGTGTGAACAGCGTGGTATCAATGTACGGTCCGTCAGTCGCTGTAAGCAAATGCTACATTGGTCATCCACATCCTCTTTCTCTTCCTTCTCCGGCGAAAGGTCGTCTTTCGAGCGAGACAGCTCCGGAGGCGGGGACTCGAGTTTCATGCGCTTGGCTGGAGGAGGGGAATCGTGCATGCGTAGCCACACCACCGTTGCTGGTTGGGTGATGGGACTCCTCGATCACTTCGGCATCACGCGCACCACCGCTCCCGCACGACTCGATGTAGCCCACCCCACATCCGGGGTGTGCGTCTACTCCGAGTCGACGCTACTGCCAGAAGCCTTGACAAGCGAGGAGTCTTGGTTCAAGCAAGCGTGGCAACAACCAGAATGCTTCTGTTCAGCCGAGCGGTTATTCCCAGATCCTCGAATAGCTATATGGCTGATTACGGGTGAACTTTGAGCCTCGGGGCCGTTTCGACGGTCGATGATTCGGGCCTTCTCGAGAATTACAGCAGAGCTAGAGCATAATCCGGTAACACCTTTGTAGCGAGCGCTCACGCGCACGTTTTGGGCACTTCGTCGTTACGAGGCCACAGATCGACGCGGTGCCTTGCGTGCCCATGTCCTGTGCCTTCCTAATCCTCCGGGATCTCAAATCTGACAGGTAAGCAACTACGCCTCGGAACCTTGAGGCGATGCAGCGACATTCAAACCTACTGCGCAGGTCTAACCCACCGGAGGCCGTCGGTCCATCGGCAACCGACATAAGGTACCGCAGTGATGCTTGTTCAAACGGCTGTACGCATACGCGTGGAATTCTGTTGTCTCTACGAACCTCGTCATGAATATTTGCAAGAATGCAAAAAACAAGCGCTCGTGACCCCGAAGATCTGCTACGGCCGCCGAATATCTCAAACAATCTGGCCTTATTTCCGCCTTCTAATATGAAACTCACCACTCGAACGATTCTCGAGGGAATGCGGATTTTAGGGGTTGCATAGTTCTGAGGGCCCCCTGATCTCTTCTCATAACCCCAGCTAGGTGCGCACCGGGAGAACTCCCCCCGGGCCCCGCCGTGATTAGGTGAACAATCGATTAGGGTCCGCTGCTACCTCCGCCCCGTGGAGAATGAATTACCCTATATCGTGAGACGACCGCTCTGCTGTTCGTACTTACGGGGCCCGGCTAACAATGCTGGATCTATATATGAACAGAAAGCAAAGCTGGCTTTATCGTCGCAACAATCCTTCACCCCCTCCTTCCTCCCTTATGTCATCGACTGAAAACTTGCCTATTTCAGAGCGAATCTTCGGTACACTTATATCATCCTCCTCACCGTGGACAAGCCACTGAAAAACTCCTAGGATACCTCCCCAACAGTGCACTCGCCATCACGGCGGCAACCATATTTATACTGGTTGGAGCGGCACTGATGCTGAGGGTTATAAGATCGAAGGCATGGTGGGCATTGTGCCTGCCAATAGGTTCAGTCTGTGAGACACCCTCGTCTACTATTCTCTTACATATCTCTAACATACCCCTTCTTCAATCTATCTAGTCTTAGGACTGGGCTTCTCTCTTCGATTCGCGTCCAAAAACAGCCCCAGAAGCATTATTCTCTTCGCCACAGAGTACCTTTTTATCATCTGCGCACCGGCCGCGTTCCTTGCCTTCAACTACATGACCTACGGACGCCTCATCTCCTACATCGGTGCAGAACATTCGATCGTCAACCCCCAGAAGGTAGCGAGGACGTTCGTCTTCAGCGACATCTTCACCTTCTTGATGCAGGTTCGTATCAACCTTTTCAACCGGGTGTATGCGTACTGCAGATGCTTACAAGGCCCATCCTTCTAAAGGCTGCCGGAAGTGGTCTTCAAGCGTCTGCGAAAATGACAAAAACCGGACAAAAGGTTCTCCTTGTGGGCCTCATCCTTCAAGCTATTTCCTATTGCATCTTCTGTGTCCTCTTGGTCAAGAGCCACATCAGCATCAGATCGGATGGGGGATCCCTATCTCACAAGTCCTCCACCGTGTTAACCTATGTCTTGTACTTTTCTTCTGCCTTTATCCTCGTGAGCCTGTCTCCATCCTGGCTGTAACCGCTAGCACTAAAACTCTGATACAGGTTCGCTGTGTCTACCGTGTCGCAGAATTCGCTCAGGGAATTGACGGTTACCTCGTCACTCACGAAGGCAAGTCCCCATGCTCGGAGTGTTTCTCCTAGTATCGCGTCAACTTACAGGAAATACAGTCTTCCTCTACGTCCTGGATGCATTGCCTCTACTCTTGGCGACCGCTGTCTACATTCTCTTCTGGCCACCCAAGTATACCGAGCACAGGAAGCACGAGGGCCTGGAAATGAGTGAGGGGATCCACCCTTGATCTCATTCTGATTGGATCCACGTGGATCGACATAGAACGCGCGCCTGGTGGTATTTAATCAGGATCTCCTCGTAACATCACGAACAATATTACAAGCCTCACGAACTGAGCATTATTTAACATACACTTCAATAAAATGCGATATAATCCCGTTTGACCAGAAGCTACAGGGCTTCTACATGTGCTGCCTATACCGCGACAGCCAAGTTCGGGAGTCCCGAAGGCTCGACTGATGCCAGTGAGCGAGTTCTCACACGACCGCCGATAACGTACACGATCGTCACAACGACCATCGAAGCGAGGAAAGGGGTCATTGGGTGCGCTGGCGCCGACCTCGCCTATGACTCATTCTGGGATGGTCAATAGTGGTTGCATCGGCACAACCACTGATAATCCGGACGGTTAGAGGATCCACAGATCTCGAGAGGTAAATAATTGCCCATTGCATAGACCATGGTTGGGTGGCTACTAGTGTTGTGGGTGCGATTGGAAGTTGGACAGACGACGAGGAGTGATAAGATAGTAAGGCATAGGTACATCGATAACAAGGCGGCTGACAAGCAAAATGGAGACGGAGCAGCAGTTCATCAACGTCCTCCAACCTCTGTTGGAATCCATGGGTCAGTAAATAACGAAGGAGCAGAGCGGAGAAAATCCACGGACGTTCTACCATCACGTCGATCGTGTCTGCATGTTCACCAAAGAAAAGGTTTGAGTCAGCATGACGCAATAGAAAGAATTATGCGAGGAAGGGAGGGACGAGAGGTAGACTGACCGTTGTCCTCCATCTCTAACGACGCCGGTGTGTCGTCGTCATTGATCCTGTTTCCATCGTACAAAAACCTACCAACCCCAAAATGATACGCCCGCGCGCGGTCGAGTGGAAAACGCAAGGGGAAAAAAAAACACGATCAGTCCACCATTCCAAAAGTGAATCGCCAACGGACGATGATTCTGACGGATTTCGTAGACGTACCGGATTGTCCCAACGTCTTTTCCGACCTTATTGGCATACGCCCCTTGAAGCTTCGACAACTTCGTGTTCCTCTTGATTTTGAAGAAGACTTCCTCTCCGGAGGACGTCAAAACCTACAAATCCGACACCACCATGGGAAAAGACGCGAGATTGAGGGAAAAAATGTCAGCATTCGCGGCCGGATCGTGCCACCGACATGTCGAAACGGAGGACGTACCTTGATGTTGATAGGTGCATTATCCTTATTATCCTCTTGCTTAGTTACGGCGTCCTTGGTCTGCTCGGTGTCAGACATGATTCGGAAGTTATCAGAGGAGGTGGTCGAATTTAAATATCAAGAGACTCCTTCCGCAACGACGATGGTGGCTGAGGGTCAAAGATGGATCGGGCTGAGGGTGACCTGGGGGTAAGGATTGATTATGTAATCGTTTCAGTGACTACCAAACGACGCAGGTGGGCGGTATGTACAGCAGAAAAAAAGACCAGGATACAGTGAAGAGATTAAGAGAGAGGACCGGAATCAGGATATCCCGCGTACGACCGTTCGTTATAATAGGAATGTGCATAATAAGAATAAGAAAATACGAGGTGAAGGATAGAAAATAAAGAGGTTTGGCCATTGTAGGTTCAATTTTGCCCAGGGAGCCTACTCAGCAGTCTCCGCGCTGTACTGTACTCCTCGTCTTCGTCGCTGGAGTCTTCCCAGAGGTCCCGTTCGCCAGCACTTCCGTTCCTCGGAGTCCAGGCAGCCTCATCGCGAGGTGGCGACCATGACGGTTTCTCCACTTCCCAATCCTCTCTCGCTGGAGGAGTTATCGAATATGTGGGAGGTAATGACATCCTCACACTCTTACGGCGCGAAGGAAGGCCGGTATCTATCGACGTAATGGCAGTGGAGGATGTACCGTGAGAAAGGTCACTATCAATCCCTGTGTTGACCATAAGATCTCTTGGAGGTACTAACGGTGGGACCGGTGAATTTGGACGGGAGTCGGGGTTTTCGTGAACGGTTTCGTAGGAGGAAATGGAAGCAGTGTCGTCCCCAAGTGTTTCTGATATCCTGTTAATTGGCTGAGAAGGTTGGGGGGAGGATATGGAGGGTCGCAGTATCAAGGGGTTGGGAGAGGGGGTACGGCTGGGGTTTCGCAATGCGGACTTCAGTGGGGTTTTCACGGGGAGAGGCTTGTCTACCAGCAATGTTGATGTGTTGGCCGGTGTGCTCGCGACCTTTGGGAAGCTGAGAGGGGTCTGTTTAATCACAGGGTTCTCCGGGCCGCGAGGGGGTAGGCTTTTCTGTCTAGCAGGCTTCGGCGGGGAGGTCGGTGGGGAGGCTGGAGGTATGGGGGGAGGTTGGGTGTTGGCCTGTATCACATCGGCCTCGCGTTTCAGCACTTCGTTGACAGGTGGCGGGGCCTTGATTGATTCTAGCCTGTTGTTCGGGTTCATCGAGATCCTTGCCTCCCGGTTAACCCTAACCGCCTCTTCCACGATGCTCATCAAGTTCGTCTGAGGGTGGACTGGGTTGACAGGACCCGGGGTTCCCGACAAAGTCCGGCGATGTGGACTCAACTTTGTCGGTGTGTGGGCACTACCGGATGTGGAACGTCTCCTGTGACCAGGTGTGGGTGTCCGGCTGGAATTCGACACCGGTGGAGCTGACGTGATGCTCGCGGCAGACGCGGCCAAAGAGTTGTTGGGAGGCAAAGACACGCCTTCAGCGGGAAGGGGAAGATGAGGTTGGGAAGAGCTTCGGCGACGAGTGATCCTCCTTTGTGGGCGTAAGTGATCATCAGTAGCCGATAACTCCCCTTGGCCGTAATCGAGCGATGCAGCTCTCGGTTTTCCTTTGCCCGCAGCCGTTGGCCAGTCGTGGGCCTCGAATCCGGGGTGGTCGAGCGTGGGTGCCCTGCTCTTCCGTTTCTTCAACCTTTCACCGGTGGAGCCTGTAGAGTAGGCGTCTTGTTTCGAAGGAGAGATGGCAAGGTACTTGACGCTATCTTCGTCCGAAGATTCGTCTTTCAAATTCCGACTCGGCCTCGGTACCCGACCCTTCTTGGGGCTGCTTTTCGTGAACAAGCCGGCAATGGTCCCAAAGACTCCATGCTTCCGACCTGCGTCCTCTCTGCGTTTCGTCACGGGCGAACCATTCGGAAGCGCAGGTTTCTCAGCCATCTTTATTGTGCTGATCCTGGATCGCCGTTTCGACTTGGTCCCTCGTTTCTTCGGCTCCCGTAAGCTCGCAAACCGATTGTTCTCAACCACTTCCAAGGGCCCGTGGTCTTCGCTACTGGAGTCTTCCTCAACCGAGGGAAGAGGAGGGGCTTCCATGCTGGTAGGGATCGTGTGTTCGGAAATGGAGTGCGCTGGCGGGATCGCGAGTGAGTACGATCGTGAAGGCCCGGGAACAGAGTTTCCGATATCTGAAGATTTGAAGTCAGATTGTCCCGGCGGCAGGACAAGAGCGATCTGCGAAGCGGATTGGGAAGGGAGAATGGACGAGAGCTCTGAGGCCGCGTCGCCTGGGTCGGGTAGAGGCTTGGAGGTAGCAGAGAACCTAGGTGAATGTGGTGGGGAAACTAGGGTAGGGGTGAGGCAAGGCGAGATCGTTTAGTGATGATAACTCACAATGGCCGCTTGTCATGGTGTCCAGACTCTCCAACGCTCTCAAACCCTCCTTGCCCATCTCACCCCAGGCCCACCCGCAATTCGCCATAGCCGTGCACCTCGCATGCAGACCCACTCGGACCGTACCCAACCGCAGCACTTCTAGCTCCCTCTCCTTGTTCGCTAACTGAGTCTCGCAAGCCTGAAGTTCTGATTGCGCCACGTTCAACTTCGAAGAACCTTCCCCAAATACCAGCGAGGACGATGAACCGCCACTGGTGAATGTCTCCCTGCTCGGTTTCTGTTGTTTCGAGGCCTTGATCAGCCGTGTGACCCTACGCTCAAGAAAACGGGGATTTCAATGAGGACTCCGCGCCAGTGCACGCAGATAGGGCGGGACGACGATGGAAACTAGGGGGGAGGGGGGACTTACAAAATCTCCCTATCCCGCATCATGTTCCCGACCTCCAACTCTAAATCCTTAAGCCTCTTCAATTGGTCCCTCCATTCGTCAACTGCCTCAAGATACTTCTGCAACGCCTCGTCCGCACCCGCTAGCGCACCGGCAACAGCCAAGATCACCTGAGATACCGGGGGTGCAGACGCCGAGGCGTACGCTGAGAACGAGGAAAGTGACAGTTGTGAAGTCTCCAGGACGGTTCCGAGCTGCTTAGAGTATTCTTTCTCCTGGGAAAGCAGGTTGGCTAGAAGCCTGGAATCCGTGGGCCTGTGCACCATGTCGGTGAAACCTCGCCGAGGTCGGGCGTTGCAGGGAACCAGGACGTTTCGGGAACTGGCGAGATGGTGAAAGCGGGTTGCACGGGGGGAGAGGAGTGCAGATCTGATGTGACTGCTGTCAGGGAGCGGGTTGCGGATGCCGGTCTTAAATGACGGCCATTGCGTCACCGGCTGGGACGAATGTCCGAGTCAAATTCTCACGGCAGGTTACTCCTCCCGAGACAAGACGTAAGCATTTATTCGTGTTCAGTATCGACTCGTGATAAACCTCAGCAGTGAGGTGAGGTCTCGTGGGCAGAGCAAATGTGGCTAGAGAAGAAAGAAAGAAAAGAAGGAGAAAACCGGGGGGGAGGGATGGGGGGAGGATGTATCAATAGCTGTAGGGTACAAAGCAAACGACAAATTGAAAAAGCAAGACACAAGAAATCTGCAATATGAGGAATAAAAAACGGTGCAAAACAGTAAATGCTGATGTGAGAGATGATTTAACGAAAAAAATGAACAAACTATCCAAATGCGCATGTCCGAAAGTCTCCTGCAGTCCGTCTAAAGCACAA
>Ga0307515_10008881_pt1 | contig 19518 bp, 11 predicted proteins | sample 17_EM_MG_FD_194513 | JGI IMG/M metagenome (GOLD analysis project Ga0307515, IMG submission 194513) | Populus trichocarpa ectomycorrhiza microbial communities from riparian zone in the Pacific Northwest, United States - 17_EM | ecosystem: Host-associated > Plants > Roots > Unclassified | place...
TGATAATTGGTTATTGAATGATAGAGATGAAAAAACAATATCACGTTGTGCTTGGCTAGAGATAGAATTCCAACATCAATAAATATAAAAGAAATTTTTTTATTTTTTTATTCTTCATATTTATCTTTTTTTTTACGGGTTATCATATTTTTTTAAAAAAACTTAGTTATAAAAAAACAACTGATGTCCTTTTATCATCAATTTTTTTAATTATTAATCAATCTATTGAGTTAATGAATTGTATTGAAATATAAAGTTACTATAACTAACCAAGTAAGAATCCTAATTGAAATTTAATTTGACTACAACTATTTATCTTTATTGATAGTTATTATAATTGTTAACATTAGCCTATTAAATAAAAAAAAACTTTAGATTGATTACAACTATTCATTTTCATTGATAATCGTTATAGCTATTATTTAACCTAACAAGTTAATTAATCCCATTAAAATTTAAATGGACCACAAATAATTAATTTTATTAATAATTATCATGATTATTAGGAATAAAATGTCATGAATTAGTTGTTTTGATTTGCAGGATAAGTATTATTTTAAATTAAATTAAATTATATATATATATATATATATAGAGAGAGAGAGAGGGGGGGGGGTTATGTTTTTCCAAATTTTTTTCAAGAAAGTGCTATTTTGAAAAGAAAATTCCTTTTACCATCGCATAATTTCTTATAATTAATTGTCATGTCATGGAATCTATTGTACCAATCAATATAAATTATTCTCGTCCAATAAACGAGCATGTAAATTTTTCTTAATAACAAGTTAAGGTTTTAATAATGAAGACAGGAAATAATTAAGCAGAGAAATACACTGACTTGTTAGTTCACTATTAAATATTTATTTGGGATTATGATAATGGTTGCAGTTTAAATATTTTTTATTTAGAAATATATTAAAATAATATTTTTTTTAACTTTTAGAAATTATTTTTGAGATGAGTACATTAAAAAGATCTGAAAATATATATATAAATATTTTTTAATAAAAAATAAAATAAAATTTAAGAGAATGTGATTTCAATCGTATTTTTAAATGGATAGTAAAAATAAAAAAGAGAGAGTAAAATTAGAGCTAATTTAATTTTTTAAAAAAAAACAAAAAAAAACTCTAAACTAGTTGGCTTTGTAATAATATGAACCATTGTACTCAAATAATTTCATTAGATTATCTTAATCAATTTACAAAACCTTCATGTAGATATAATCTAAAGTTAAACCTTGTATAACGTGAACAAAATCAGAAATGATGACAGAAAAAATTGAGAAATTAAAAAAGATTATTTTTTTCTTTTTATTTATTTGTCATTAAGCAATGGGCAGAGTTGATTAACGAGGAGACAAAATAATTAATGTCCTAAATCCATAACGCATAATATATATATATGCAAGTTGAAGGGGCGGCCTGCAAAGGCGCGTGCAGCTATCAAAATCAGAGAAGTTCAACTTCAAACAAAGAAGACGTTTGTCTCACATCGATTATGTTTGTAATTCTGTTCGTTGTTATTTTTAAAATAATTTTTTTATTTAAGAATATATTAAAATAATAATTTTTTTATTTTTTAAAAATTATTTTTAATATCAATACATTAAAATAATCTAAAAAAACTAAAAATATATTAATTTAAAATAAAAAAATAAATAAAAAATTTAAATATTTTTTAAACATAAAAAAAACAAACTGTTGAAAACTCCTTGTATATTCATTCTTACTTTGTAATACATCATCATCAACCAACAGAAATCAGCCAACCCCACCATTTATGTCCCCTTCTAGCTCAGGAAATTTCCCATTTCGTTTTATGGTCTCTTGCTCTTCAATCTGTATCCTCTTAATAGCTCTAAACTCACGCACAGAACATCTCTGCCCGGTTTAGGTTTGGTTCTTGATACTTATGATTGTAAAGCAATTGAGAAAGAATGGCGGGTTCTTTTTCTAAAGGAGGGAATAATAGTTATGATTATTCGTTCAAGATTTTGTTGATAGGAGATTCTGGTGTCGGCAAGAGCAGTCTTCTTTTAAGTTTCATCTCCAGCTCTGTTCGTGACCTTTCTCCTACTATCGGTACTTTCTTTTGTTTCTTTTTAGTTATCTTTCTTTCAGTGGCAAGTTTTCACTGGATATGCAGCATAGGCAGGACTCTGTAGCTGTCCTCTGGTTACATGCAAGGAATTTTGACAATTTGGTTTATTTTTGTTTGGTGACTTTTTTGTTTTAGTTTTTGTAAATTTCTGACTGGAACTAGGAGAGACGAGCCACCCATGCTTGTGCCTAGAATTGGATCAATAATCTTCGTTTTAATTCTTAGACCTTTTAGGATTGAAGTAGCAATGGAACTTTCAGGATTCTTGCTCAACTGGTGCCTACAAGTGGCTTCTGGGTTGTCCTTGTAACGTCTTTCGGATAGCAGATGAGGTGATTGCAATTTTCAAAGGCATGGATAGATAACAGACAACACAGTGGCCGTTTTCCCCCATTGCTTGATTAATTTCTTCATGTGATAACTTCATTTTCTGAAGAAATTGGATGATGCCATGAACTCTAATTAGATCCATTGAGTGCACTAAAATCACTAGCCTTGCTTGTTTCACATTATTCTTCAATTTTGAATTGCTCTAAACGCTATGGTGTTTTAAAGGGAAACGTTTAAAATATGTGCAGGTGTGGATTTTAAGGTCAAGATGCTCACTGTTGGTGGGAAAAGATTGAAGTTAACTATTTGGGACACAGGTAATAATAAAATGGAACCATTTTATTACATGTTACTTCTCTGTTCGTTGTTAATCCACACTCCTTTGAGACCTAAAGAGAAGTTCAATACTCCTATGAAATCAAGGTTGCCAACTATTTATTGGAATTCAACACTATCCCCTTTGATAAACGTATCAAATTGGAGTTGACAGGGCATTTCTTTCCTCTGGAGACATTATTGCATAATTGGTGTGTAAATGATGTGTTCTGTTTTATTGCAGCTGGGCAGGAGCGGTTTGGAACATTAATAAGCTCTTATTATAGGGGTGCACATGGAATTATCCTAGGTATGTATTCCAACTATAATTATAGGACAATTGAAACAACCTAGATTGGTCAAAATGTTAGTTAACAACACATGCAGAGGTATGATTATTTTGCACTGGTCATTGCAGTGCTGAAAATGTACAAAATATGAATGCTATAGTGATTGTTGCTTAAATGCTTAAGGCGAAAGCCAATTATGCTGTAAAGCAGAATTGAAGATATCGATGGTCCTTAAATTTTGTGAGATGTGAGGTTGCACAGCTTATAGGGCTGCCTTTTCTTCCCTTCTGCTGATGCATAAGAACTGGGAAGAAAATAAGGCCTATACCTAACTGCAATATTAGTTAGCTTTTCCTTCCAATATAAACGATCTATAAAATCTTGATTGGTTTGTGCTTTGATTTTGTTTTAGTTTATGACGTGACACGGCGAGAAACTTTTGAGAACTTGTCCGATATATGGGCTAAGGAAGTGGAGCTCTACTCCACCAATCATGACGGCATCAAAATTCTTGTTGGAAATAAAGTTGATAGGGTAAGTTGAGTGGCCGATGCTTCGGACAAGTGCATAGTTGCACATAAAATATTGGAGTCCATCGATTATATTGCATTCCACGTTGGAGAGGTCATGGGTTCTCAAATTTTTGAAACTTAGTTAGAGAGACACTTCTTGGATTTGTTTCTCTTATTATATGATATCTTTAATTTCCGTGTATCTAACGGGTAGGTTGTTTTAATGATGCAATGTTTTCAGGATAGTGAAAGAGCTGTAAGTAGAGAAGAGGGCATGGCTCTTGCCCAACAGCACAAGTGTTCATTTTTCGAATGTAGTGCCAAAACCAGTGAAAATGTTTTGCAATGTTTTAAAGAACTCACATTAAAGGTACATTCTTGACGATGGAAACACCCTTTACTTTTAGTATTTTTCTGAACTCTGAATCTGCATTATGCTCTGTTGGTTTGTAATGGTAGTTAAAGCTTATGAAAGTATGCTTAAGGAGTAAAACTCCACCTCAATCCCTCTTGCAAGCATACTCTTAAGAACCTTGTAAGGTGTAATGAAGTATGCATGGCAATGTTACGAACTTCATTGCTAGTTGGAAAGTTCACTTAACAAATGTAGAATGCTTGCTTTACGGCCATCAGCTTGTTTAACATCTCGTTCAAATTCTGATCAATTCTTGTGCTTTGCAGATACTTGAGGTACCTAGTTTATTGGAAAATGGCTCAGTAGTGGTGAAGCAACAGATTATGAAAGACAAACAAGTATATCAAGCACCTCGTGGTGGTGGCAGTTGTTGCTCCTAACTGAAGTACCTGTAATCATGGGATCCAGTAAAGCTCAGGTAGTGGCAAATCAGTGAAGATAAGTCGGTGCTAATGGCAATTTGGGTGGCCTGATCTCATCTGGTGGTCATCTTTACTGCTTCCATTGTAATTCGTGAAGTTTTGGGAAGTCTTTTTTTTACTTGATATTAATACTTTGACCAAATAGGAGATGTATCATGGGAAGCAAATTAGATGTGTACAGTGCCACTGAACTTATAGCTCAACTGGCTTTTGCATCTCGAGTCTTGGGTTGAAGACTCTTCTTTGTAAAAAACCTTTTTTTTTTTAAATATGAATACACAGAGTTGAGCGCAGAAAATAAGACCTTGGTCTTAATTGATGATAAAAATACTGGGCTTTCGGATTAGAGGAAGAGAGAAATCATATGATTTTCAAGTAGTTTAATCTTAATTACAAGGACATATGGGACGGGACTGTAATGGGTAATAAGATCTCTCTTGTAGAACAGGAGGGAATTTTCTTTCCATCTATGAAAAAACAAACACTGGGCGTATATAAATATTAATTTTAGATATAAATAGTAAAAATATCAATTTAACAACAAATTATTCAAACAAAATAATAAAATAAACAATACATGTACATAGAAAGCAATGTATCCGTTTTCATCTCCGTGTTTGAAAATATAATTGTAATTAGTTTATAAAGTGCTTGTTATTTAAAAATATATTAAAATAATATTTTTTTTATTTTTTAAAAATTATTTTTAATATCCGTGTATTAAAATAATAAAAAAATATTAAAAAAAATAATAATTTAAAATAAAAAATTATTTTTAAAAGATAAAAACAAACCAATAAAGAGAAAAGTGCTCTCATATCTACTCCTGTCGGGTCAGATTTCATAGGGTATTCGTCAGGGACCGGTAGCATTAGTACTAGCTAGATAGTTTAGCAAGTAGAATGTTTCCTCTCCTCGAGATGGAAAATTAGATATGTCAAATGTCAAATGATTTTGTCAATTAGATGAAATTACACGAGCTTCTGATCTTCAATCCGGATCATATTGTCTTTAAAAAATGCAGCCAACCATGTCAAATTCACTACCTCAAACTTTTTTTTTTCAGAAACCGCGCGTCTTGACTCTAAATATAAAAGGCTTGCTGGAAAGATGATAATTGGATAGGCCTACACTGCTCAGAATTGCATGATGCTCGATTCACCCTAATCCTCAAATTTGTTTCTTACTACTTTTCAATAATCAAAGCAACAAATTGTGGTATAAAGAATGGACGGGCCGTCCTCTGATGAGAGTGGAATGTTTCAAGAGGCAGGAATCAACAGCTAACATATACTTCCGCCTGACTTAGCTTGACCAACTGTGTTGGGCAAAACAAGGCTAGGGAATCAACACTATTCCAACATTTTCACATCAACCAGCATTGCATGCCGGCTGCCCTGCTTCCTGTACAAGACTAGCCAAGACTGCATCGTAATATCCATGTAATAATAGAGCACATCCATTCCCCAGGCGTTCATACCAAACTGATAGTTATAAATTTTTCCTTCCCTTCTGTTTGTTTTTTCTTGACCCTTTCTTAGGCGGCTCTATTCTCTCCTTTTCTTACAAGAAACAAGACCACCAACCTTAGCTGCATAGATATAAAAGCTGTTGGGTGCATAACAAAATCTACTCTGAAAGAGAGAATTCAATTGCATGCACTTTGTGCTTTGCAATGGCTTCTCTGGGCTACCCAAGGGGACTAACAGTGTGTGCAGCACTGCTAGCAGTGTTCCTTGCAAGAGCTAGTGGGATTGATATCTTTCTTGAATGGAATGTTGCGCTTGACAATACCATCAGACCTGTTACAGTTGAACAACCAGTATGAACTTATCAATCATTTTCTGTTGCTTTCTTTGCATTTAACCCTGCCAATCTGTGGTTTTGGTTTTTATAGTGGAAAAATTGTTCATTTTTTCAGGTTATCACCATCAATGGTATGTTCCCTGGACCTCTGATCAATGCTACAACAAACGATTTCGTCCATGTCAATGTTTTCAACAATATGGATGAGCCTTTGCTCATTACATGGTAATGTGCCAGCAAAGAATATCTTGCTTTAAGAATGATGGTTTTCGTCATAATGCACCAGAGCAAATTTTCTTGAATTCATGTCTTAACATCTCATGTATCCATACAATTTTTGGAATAAAAATATGCTTTAATTAAGGTAATGCTCCTGTAGGAATGGTATACAACAGAGGCTAAATTCATGGCAGGATGGAGTTTCTGGGACAAACTGTCCTATTCAACCTGGTAAAAACTGGACTTACGTGTTTCAGACCAAGGACCAAATTGGTAGTTATTTCTACTTTCCTTCTATCAATTTCCAGAAAGCTGCTGGAGGATTTGGGCCAATTCGAGTCAACAATCGCAATGTTATCGCTGTCCCCTTCCCAAAACCAGAAGCTGAGTTTGATCTTCTGATAGGTGATTGGTTTTATGACAGTTACAATGTGAGTGACCGAAATTTGTTCATGAGAACACATGACACTTCTTGTCGAATCTGTTTAATGACAACCCATATTTATTGGTGTCAAACTTTCACAGAAAACCAGATCAATGATGGCCTCCATGGCAAATATTATCACCCCAGATGTTATTCTAATGAATGGAAAAGGCCCTTATGGCCATTCATTGTCAAAAGCCTATGAATCCTTCATTGTCACACAAGGTAAAATAACCTCTTCCCACCCCAAAAATGAAAAAAAGAAAAACCTAAATTATGGGAATTTGGGATTAGGTCCATTAGGCTTATAGTGCTATGTGATTAATGTGCACTGGCTTTCGCTTGCATTTGTTATGCAGGAAAGACTTACAGATTCAGGATATCAAATGTTGGGAGTGCATTCAGTTTCAACTTCAGGGTTCAAAATCATAAGATGGTTTTGGTAGAAACAGAAGGGTCCTACACCAATCAGATAACACTGGATTCTCTTGACGTGCATGTTGGTCAATCCTACTCAGTTCTCGTCACAGCTGATCAGAATGAAGCTGATTACTATATTGTGGCAAGCCCTTTGTTGCTCAACACTAGCAGTCCTGGGGGTTTCGATGGTGTAGGGGTGCTGCACTATTCGAACTCCCTTACACCAGTTAAGGGTCCTCTCCCAGGAGGTCCTGATCCATTTGATCTGGATTCTTCGGTCAATCAAGCAAGATCTATCAGGTAAATTTGGAAAAGGTTGCAATTCATTAAAGATTTTTATACAAATATAGTGTAATTTCAACCAGTAATGCCATTATGTTTTTTGAAGTAAAAGATTCATAATTTTCCATAAGGTCTATGAAACAATTGGTGTATTTGTTCATGAATGATTGTTCAGTATTTAGGCCTGAACCTCTTCCAATTCTAAGGTATTCATTCATGCTTGTCCTGTACTTTTCCTCGCTTGCTTTCTTCATACTAGGTGGAACCTGACAGCAGGAGCTGCAAGGCCTAACCGACAAGGAGCTTTTAATGTAACAAATGTTACCTTGTCTCAAACCTTCATCCTAGATGGATCAACGGCAGAAATTGAAGGCGCACAACGCTATGCTGTCAACAATGTGTCATACTACACCTTAAACACCCCACTGAAACTGGCAGATCACTTCGTCAACGGGTCTGGTGTCTACCAACTAGATCGGTTTCCAGTTAATTTTGTCAATGCTAAAGCTGCTTATGGCGTTTCTGTTGTTACTGGAATTCACAAAGGGTGGATAGAACTTGTCTTTGTAAATAGCTTGAATACCATGGATGCATGGCATTTAGACGGTTTCGGGTTCTACGTTGTTGGGTAAAAAACCTAAACCATCACCGCTTCTATAATTCCTTTCCGAAGCTGAGACATTGACTCATAATTCATGTGAAATTGTTTTCCAGATTTGGCAATGGATTGTGGGGACCTGAGGCTCGCAATGATTACAATATTTACGACCCAGTTGTCCGGTCCACCGTGCAAGTGTACCCCAACGGATGGACTGCAGTTTATGCATTCCTAGACAATCCTGGAATGTGGAACCTCCGGTCACAAAGCTTGAAAAATTGGTACTTAGGCCAGGAACTGTATATTCGAGTCTTTGACGATGATCCTAACCCTGCCAAGGAGCGTCCACCGCCTAATAACCTACTTCTATGTGGTTAGTGCGATTTTCATGAACTTGTAGCATAATTTCCTTTTATCTAATTTGTCATCTTTGTTGGTAATTTTGGTTGCCTGTAATAGGTATTTTTGCTGGTGAATCTGAGGCTCCGGCCAGCGAACCAGGCCCTGCTCCATCTCCAGGATGGTGAATTAATGACAGCTGATAGACTTGATCAAGTCATAATTCATAAACAAGATATTGAAGGGTTTTCTGGCTTATATACAATCTTTCTAATTAAATTGTTATCCTACACTTAATTTATTTACATTTCATCAAATAATTATCCAAGTGGTACTAATTTGTAATAATGAGGAAAATATTTATTTGCTAGTGGATTATATAATAATTAATACAGGCTTTAGGATGCCTTGTTGCAATATCAATATCAATTTTTTTTTTATTGCAAGAACAAAAATTATATATTTCATTTGAGACACTTTTACTGTAATTGAACTTTAGTCATATGGTATATATAGATATTGAATTTGATTCACCAGTAATACTAGTTTTACATATATCATCGTCGCCGTCGCCTCATCGTCGGGAAAAATCTCTTGCTTTGAATGACTGGATCTCACTAAAAGAATCAAAGATACAGACTGAAAGGACATGCAGGAGGACAACCTATAATTATTTTAACATAGCACAAGCCTTGCCACCCACCAGTTTTGGGAGCAATCAATAGCTTTCTGAGCAACGAAATCATAGACCTTGCTATATATCTGGATATATACCATGGCCCGTCAATCGTTGGTCTCTTTTTTTTTTTTTTTTTGTCTTTTATTATCATGATGTAATTTTCACTTTTTTTTTTATTAATATAAATAATATTAATATCGATTGGGTTGAGTTGAGTTGGCTCTTCATAAATTATCCAAATCCATTTTTCCCTTAATATAGAATGTCATCATCACAATAAAAAAGAAAAAGAAATAAGAAATAAGAGCGGCATGGAAAACTTAAAAAAAAAAAAGAAATAGTTATTAAATTAATTAGGATTCAACCTGATCAGTCGGCTGAGTTAACGGTGTTCATCATTTAAAAATAAATAATATAATTTTAAGAAATTGAATTTTGATTAGGTAATACATGGTTGGTTTTTTTCACACCTGACTTAGACGGGGCCGGGAATGGGCGAAGTCTGATTGAATCGGCGCCAATATTGACAGTGAAAAAAGAAGAAGGAAGGCGACTGAAAACTCGAAAAGCTCAGACATGGAAGCATTACTGGTGAGAGGGTAAATATTAAATTAATAGTTTCAAAGTATTTTGAAAACTAAAGATATAATATATTATAACAATTATTCAACAAAAATATATTATAACAATCGATTCAATTCCATGATCTTGTCTAAGTATGTGTTTTTTTCCTTTCAATTGCTATGAAACAAACTCTTCGCACATCTAAAGAAAATTCTCGTCATCTTGTTATTATGCCAATCAAAAACTAGGTTAAACATGCCGGCCGACCATTAGACATGTTGTTTTCATGCCGAACACCATTAAAAAAACTGTTCCTAGGAAAAAATTGATATTGTCCAAGCCAATATATCCGGCCTGTTTGAAAGTATGTGGTATATAAATATTATTATTTTTTAAAATATTTTTTATTTAAATTTATTAAAACAATATATATTTTTTAATTTTTAATATTAATATATCAAAATGATAAAAAAACATTGAAAAATATTAATTTAAAACTTTTTAAAATTTTTAAAAAGCATAGTTTGATCACGGTGAGAAAAAAAAATCTTATTTCGTGAGTATATATCCACGTTTTGGGTGGAAAGAGTTTTTAAAAAATCATTATAACAAGAAAATTAAAAGGTATACACATACATATAATATAGAGTTCCTCTATGACTCGTGTTGGTTCTGTTTATATATGTGTGTTTAGGAGACTCCTACTTAATATTTAAAGCTTTTTAGAGATAAAAAAAAACCACCCGTCTCACCGTCTGTTTATGTTTGGAAGGACCAATCAAGGCGGCAAGATGAGTTGGCAAATCTGGATTACTAGGTGATTTCTCACACACAAGATACCTTGGTATTTGCTTCGATAACTTAACAAGAAGCATTGTGCTGAACATATCAAGGCCTGCGTGTTTCTACTCCGAAGTATGGCTCCATTGATGCATATAAAATACGTTGACCTTTGCAATTCAACTAAGTTATTTCTCTTCGTGTTCTTGCTCCAGTTTTATCCTCCCTTCTTTTCCCTTTTGTTTTGCTTCATCTATTTGATCTTGATTACTGTAATTAATTAATGCCTCTAGTTTGATTAGGGTGACGAGCAGCTCCAAGAGGGGAAGAAACATATATATGGCCATCTTCGGCAATCAAATTCTACAACTGTTTTTTGTGGCCATTCCCATACTCTTCGTCGGGATAGCCAACAGTGAGGAAATCTTTCAAGAATGGCACGTAACAATTGACAGAACTATCAGCCCAGTATCCAACGAACAACCGGTACTGATGTATCATAACTATAAATCATCTTTGCTTTAACTCGTATACATCTTGGTTTCTTAATTTGCATGGATATATCTGTGTGTGTGTTTTAACAGGTTATCCTAATCAATGGGAAGTTCCCTGGACCCCTTATCAATGCCACAACCAATGATATGATCCATATTAATGTGTTTAACGATATGGACGAACCAGTTTTATTTACATGGTATCAGCAATAACTCTTTAATAATTGCTCATCAAGATCCTCTTTTGGTTTTTAAATGGTCCTGATGGCGTGTGTATACGGTGCAGGAATGGGATACAACAAAGGCTGAACTCTTGGCAAGATGGTGTGGGCGGCACGAACTGTCCAATCGTGCCGGGCTCAAATTGGACCTATGCGTTCCAAGTCAAGGACCAAATTGGCTCTTTCTTTTACTTCCCTTCCATCAACAACCAGAAGGCTGGGGGAGGGTTTGGTCCCATTAGAGTTAACAATCGTAATGTTATCAGCGTACCTTTCCCTAGACCTGAAGATGAATTTGACCTTCTCATTGGAGACTGGTATCCAGAGAATTACAAGGTGATTTATTAACATTAATTTTGATATTATTCAAGAGATTTATCTGTAATCATTAAGTATTTAAGAATTAATGAATAGCGTTATGGTTTTAACTTGATGATGACTAATTAATTTGGTATATATAATATGATGCAGAATCTTGTATACATGCTGATAGACAACTTCACGATCCCTCTTTGGATTTTAATGAATGGAAAAGGCCCATATTTGAATACTTCTACGAAAGTTTATGAATCCTTCACGGTTGCTCAAGGTAATGATCAGGTCCAATTGCTTGCTATATATAAAAATTAATTGGTGCACTCTGAAATTAAATAATTTCTTCTTCTTTTTTTCTCGTATCTTCTGTGATATGCAGGGAAGACATACAGATTTAGGATATCCAACGTGGGAAATCAATGGAGTTTCAATTTTAGGATTCAGAATCATCACATGTTGGTGGTAGAAACTGAAGGATCATACACTAATCAGATAATGGTGGACTCCCTCGATGTTCATGTTGGCCAATCCTACTCAGTTCTTGTCACAGCTGACCAAAAGGCAGCTGATTATTACATTGTGGCAACACCAAAAATGGTTAATACCACTAAATACGGCAATCTTGTGGGCGTAGGGGTGCTACATTATCTCAATTCTAGTACAATGGCTACTGGACCTCTTCCAAGTGGACCTGACCCGTATGATCTACAATTCTCCATTAATCAAGCCAAGTCCATCAAGTAAATCTTCCTTTCTTTTTCTCATTAAATCAAGTAAATCTTCTTGATAGCTAGTAACAATTGTTTGATTACATTCGATATTTTCCTTCTCTGCTAGGAAACTCTCAGAATTTGCAAATCTTTTATCTGTGAATTCAGGTGGAATATGACTACTGGGGCTGCTAGGCCTAATCCACAAGGAACCTTCAACGTGACCAATGTGACACTGTCACAGACATTTATCCTCACAGGATCAAGAGCTCGGGATACTCAGGGTTTTCCTTACTACACAGTCAACGATGTGTGGTACACAGAAACAGATACCCCATTAAAGCTGGCTGATCTAATGACAAATGGGTCTGGAGTCTATGAACTTGATAAATTCTCTACTAACTCTAGCAATGGAAACCTAAGACATGGAGTTTTTGTAGCAAGTGGAAACCATAAAGGGTGGTTAGAAATTGTGCTCAAGAATGATTTAGATGTTATAGATTCTTGGCATTTGGATGGGTACGGTTTCTATGTTGTTGGGTAAGTACACGAGAATGAACATCAACCTTTTTTTTTTTTTTTCTTTTCAATATGCATAATTAAATATAAAATTTTAATTTTTAACTTGTAGATTCGGTGACGGAAATTGGACTATTGAATCTCGTAATAATTACAATCTTTATGATCCTGTAGTTCGTTCCACCATTCAGGTATATATTAATAGACCTGATTAACCAAATAATTTCTTTAAAAAAAAAAAACAAAAATGAATGTTGAATTGATTTTAGTAAATACAATATATTCTTGGTTAGGTTTATCCTAAAAGGTGGACTGCAGTCTATGCATACCTTGACAATCCTGGGATGTGGAATTTGAGATCACAAAGTTTGAAAAATTGGTATTTGGGCCAACAACTGTACTTGAGAGTTTATGATGCTGACCCCAACCCTGCCAAGGAGAGACCGCCCCCAGATAACCTTCTTCTATGTGGTAAATGCTTTGTCCTAAATATATTTTTTTTTCTTGTTTTTGTGATGTATTTCTATTCAAAATTAAGAATGTTTTATTTATTTATTTATTTATTACTTGTTCACAGGAGCCTTCGGTCCCTTAGCTCCTCCCCCTCCTCCCCTTCCTCCACCTCCGTCACCTCCTGCTCCTGCTAACCCTTCTCCTTCTCAGGCATCATCGACACAAATAACATGGTATACAAAAAAGTTTTAATAAAAATAATAATACTTCATGTCTTTTTTTAAAGCGATTTAATACCTTGTTAAAAATATATCTGTGCGTGATGAGAAGATTTTGAAAAAATATTTTTTAAAATAAAAAACAATTACAACAATTTAAAATTAGGCTCCTTTGACATTCCATTAAGAAATTGTACTGCTTTCAAGCAGGAGGATTCAATTGAAGAATGCCTAATAATTTAGGAATTGAATCTCCCATTATAGTTTGGAGAAAACGTTGAGAATTCATATATCATAGATAGTTGGGGGACTAATTAGTTGATAATTTTACAAGGGATGCCTCTTTGTAATTTGACTAATTAAGAAGTCTCTTTTCTCACTGTTGCCTACGCTTTGTAGGTATTACATCACTGTGATCTGCATGGTTTCAATGCTCTTCCTCGGCCAGCAATAGCTCATCACAGCCTGAAGTCGAAGGTGACAGAAATGAAACTCCAGCATGTGGCTCTGTAATCCGAGAATTCAGTGATTTTGCGCGACGCATCCTTGGAATTAAGCCTTGCATTTTTTTCTTCTTTTTTTTTGGTGTTTTATGTCAATGCTAATTAAAAAAACATTAAAAGACATTCCTTGAGAATTCTTCCACTTGAATTGAGGAGGTGCTAGGTCCTTCATTCGACTCCCGAATTTGATTTCTTCTTCTTCTTCTTTTATTAACAATTAAAGCAAGGCCAAGTTCTTGAAGTTGAAGCGAAAGAAAGTGAGGCCAAGAGGCACAAAAATTGAGAGGAATGATGCAAGGATCGATAAGCTTTTATATTTAAGACTCACAAAATCCGGAAGAAAAAGAATTTTGTAAAATAATATTTATATTTACCATCCTAGCTAGATGCAGGAAGCCAGGAAGAACAAACATGGGAAGAAGCATGCACAATATTTGCCTTTTTATTCAAGTTCACTGTTTCCTATTTGAAAATGCAAGGAAGGAACCAAAGAAGAAACGGCGGTTTCCATCGTTTTGATTTCTTAATTTTGTTTCTAAGAATGTCTTTTATATGGTGATCTAAATTACCATATTTGACTCAATTCTTTTACATCATTTCTGATCATTTCTGGAAAGCATAGAAATTTTAATAAAATTTTATGTTTTAAAATATTATATTTAAAACCGTCTCAAATATTAAAAATAAAATCTCAATTAAAATTTAATCTCTAAAAATATTATAGAACTATATTAGTGGTCAACCTTTTTGATTTACAATTCTAAAAATAATAATTTAATATTAAAACTAATTTTCTTAAAATACCTATCTAACTTTTTTAATTTAAAAAAGACTTTTGAAAAAATAAGATGAAAATAACAAAAATAACATATAAAAAATAAAATTTATTTCTTCTAAATACATTTATCAATTGAACTTAAATTATATATTATAATTAAATTCGATTGCAGCAGCAGAACCAAACAAAATGTTAGCTATCCTCAAAGTTGCATGATGTGAAATTATTAATCTCAAATTCACAAAGTATATAATAATTAATATATAAATCAGTGCCATAGCATCAACTGGCCTATTAGCTCAGTTGGTTAGAGCGTCGTGCTAATAACGCGAAGGTCGCAGGTTCGAAACCTGCATGGGCCATTCTATTTTTGTTTTGGCGTTGCTTTCTTTTTTCTTTGTGCTGCCGTTAGTTTTCACGCCCTGATTTCAACTGTAGTTGGCCTTTTTTTATGGAGACTTTTTGGGTCTAATATAAAGTAATAGCCATAAGTATTGACTTTATGATATAATATTTTTTGGGCAAGTTGTGTGTGCATTATGATGGATTAAAAAAAAAACTAATGAGAAATTTCTTTCTGCAACCCCTTAACAATATTGTAATTAAATTGAGATAAATAATATATTCATTTGATGTGCGGACTAATAGCTTAAATGTACTTCAGTATTAAAATAATATTTAGCTAAGGCATGTTTTATTAATTTTAAAAGTAAACTACAACTTGTCAAATACCAAACATTATTTCAGTACTATTATTTTCAATTCATAGATTATCAATCAAAGGACACAACACAATTTTTTTTTGTTTTCAATTTCTTGAAAATTACTTTTTGAATTCTTTTATGTTTGGCTACTTTGTGGAAAACTAATGAACATAGTTCACTTTCTAATAAAAAAAAAGTTTTAGATGAAGGAAAGTATTTTTTTTAATTTAAAAAAAACAAAAAAAAAACACTTTTAATGAAGGATCCAACCAAAACCTAAAATGATAAAATACTAATATATAAACATTTTAAAATATAATATCATGAGAAAAACAATAAATTACTAATATATTTATATTAAAATACAATATAAAATATATTAATTTGATATATTAGTGAATATATATAATACTTTAATTTATAAAAAATGGTTAAAAAATACATTCGAATACAAAACATATTATATTATACAATAATCATATACTTTCAAGTGTTATGAAATTAGAACACCATAGAAAATAAATTTATTTTCAATGTTCTCCAACCACCAAATTTTTTTTGATAAAAATAAGAATTTTACCATTTTAAGAAAATTAATAACTACAAAATATTTATTTTCTAACTTATTTTACTTGATACGTACAAATATATATAAAAAAATGATTTCCAACTCATTTTTCATTAAATATTGGAAAGTAATCTATTTTCTTAGAATATTTACTAAATATTATAAAAAAATTATTTTTTTAGAAATTTACTTTAAATAGAACCGTTTTTCAAAAAATAAACAAGGCCTTAAAAAAATCATTCATTTTGAATTGATATATTTTATGATGTTTTATTTTCAACCATAAAAAGTATTTTTGAACGAATATGTATGTTAATTGATACTAGTATTTTTGAGACAATCTTAAGATTTTATTTTCATACATTATCGATTCGCCGTATCTGAAAAAAATAAATTCTTGAATGATCATGATACTAACATTCAAACTCAAAAAATTAAAAAAATAAAATGGAAGAGGGTTTTAGCCTCTTAATTTGACCATCCGATCTTTGAAGTTACTTTTTATCCATGTTTGGACTTGGAGATGATAGCATAGAAAAGCATTGACTTAATTGCATGCCCTCCTCTTAAACCAAGAAAAGAGGCCACGACGTCTATCACTGGTGCGTAATCTGGCTCACTCACCTCTAACCTCACAACTTGTGTCTAATTATGTACCTCATAGAATTGACCTAACTCCTAAATTAGCCCTAATTAACTACACAACTAGACTCCCTCATTGGCGACCTCACAATCACACATCTCTCGCTCGATCTCTCTGAGGTAGACCGACAGCTGCTCTCCTATCTAGACAGCCACTCTTACTTAAGAACAGCTAATTATATAATGATGCTTAAAAAATGTCATACCTGGACAAGGTTTTGGTACAAGGCTCATTGTCTTCATTAATCCCTTGATGGAAATTATCGCCAACTTTGTGCTTAACACATGCATGCATGCTTGCTTATGCCATAAGTTTTTAATTTGTATGGGTCGATCGGCCTGCTTTTATTAATAGATGTGATAATTCGGTACTTAACAATTCCGATTGTTATATTCGCTAAAAACTTCTCCCATGACACCTCTGTTGATGGTTAAGTAAGGTGTGGTAGTAATTCATTGTCCAGGGGTTAGTAAATTACTGTTGCTTGTCACTCAAGACTTTGATCCTAACTGCTTAATTAGTTAATTGATCAGATCTGATGTAAATGCAGTGTTAATACATTTGCATAAATGCAGCGAGAGAGCACATAGAGTTGAGAAGTAGAAGAAGAATCCAAAGGTTTAGAGCCCCATTTCAACATGTTAAATCTTAGGCCTTGAAGCAGTTGATAATTAATGGCATATACTGCTGAGGTAGATTGAGTAGGGTAGTGGCTAACAAGAAGGTGGACCAAGCCAAGAAAAGAACAAAGAGTAGATAAGTAGAGAGAGGGCATTTTTTAAAAAGCAAATTGTTATTTTAAGAGAGAAAAGGGGCAAGAGGTTGATTGTTTATATGGGAAATGCAGTTCCTTACTGGCTCTTCTTATGTTATCATGCTTCATTTTTATTCTATTTTTTGTCACCAGAACTTGAGAAGGAAAGAGAAGCTAGCGCAGGGAGGCATTCTTGTAAATGAAACAAAGAAAATCAACCAAAGCAACAAACTTTTTGGCTTTGGTGGGGTGACCAACACGAGCTAAACACTCTCTCTCAAGTGTGCAACACATTCCTTTCCCACTCAAAAAGAACAAAAACTAGTGATAAAGAGAAAGAAAAAGATGCCTGCATATCATGCACTTCTCATGGATTAGAGTCTTTTTTGACAGCAGAAATTGCTAGCTCATACAAGCAATTCAAGTCCACTACATAGCGATATTTGATCAGGCTAAATAATTGAAAGAATTAAAAGAATGTTATATTATGATCTTTTCAAGTTACAAGGGATAATTTTTTTAAAAAAAATTATCTGGTGAATCAATAATAAATGGCCATGTCTGATCAAATAGAAGAAAACAAAATAAACTCCTCAACAACTTAAGAAGAAAAAAATAAAAAGAAAAATACAACCTTCTTCAGTAATGACAATCCACCAGAGCCGGGCTGGTGAAGACAAGAGATGTGTTTTGTTGCTTCTGCTGCTGCTGTTTTTGTTGTTGCTTGGAAGCAAAGGCAAATTTATCATCTTCTGGGGCTGGAAGATTGAGATCCAAATCCAAAGAAAGTACGTTTCTTGCTCTCTTGGGTTCCTCAGATTCTATAGTCATTGGTGTTAATGACAAGGTTGTGGTACTAGACACAAGAGGACCCCGGTGCCGCCGCATATGACCACCCAAGGCCTGTCCTGATGTAAACACCGCACCACAAACTGAGCACTCATGAATCTTGCCTTTATTGTGATTGCTGTACGTACCTCTATTAGTATTGTTTTCACTCAATTGAAGAGAAAGAGATGAAACATTCTTGTAGTGTCCATCTTCTTCATCAGAAGATATCGAAAGATTTTGCTTCTTCTCATCATTGTGGATTGCCCTGGGCTTCTTATGACTAGCCCTATGTCCACCTAATGCTTGAAAAGATGGAAATGTTCGGCTACATGTTTTGCACTCATAAACATAGTAACCAACCCTGCCAGAACCTGTGGAATTAGCAGTTTCTAGGAATTTTCTACTATTGAATTTGGCGGTGTAAACCGGTACCCCTCCTCTTGAATCATGATGATCATGATCTTGATGATGATGTTGTTGTTGTTTTGGGAAATCTCTTGAATGGCCTTTGGCAAGTAGGATAAGACAATTGGCCATGTCTTCTTCTTCTTCAGTGCTATCTTGAAATTCATCGATGGAAGTTGTTGGTGACCAATTGGTACCACCATCTCCGCTTGATGAATCAGTTGTTAAGCCAAAAGGGATTGCCGATTGAACCCTTAACCGCTTTGTTCTCTTCCCTTTCGCAACACGGGTCGTGACTTCCTCTGAGGCCTCCATTTTTCTCCACCACCTGAGAGAAAGAAAGGGAGAATTGATGGGATGTTGTAGAAGGAAGCAAGGGGGTGATCAAGGGAGTGGGCTTTCTTTATATGAAATAGTGTATGGGAGAGGAGAGGGATATATAAAGAATGTCATGTAAGAGAAAAGTCTTTTTTAGGTGACAGTTTTTAGAGTCAAGAAGGACACCCAATGGAACAGTCAAGTGTGAATTAGTATGTAGGAAAATATAACCTTTGTTGAGTTCGCAAGGTATATATATCAACTTAGTTATAAATAGGCCAAGAGTTTCAAGATTTAGACAAAAAAAAATTAAAAAAAAAAAAGAGTGGGAGAGAGAGCTATGAAACGGAGACTACAGCCAAAAACAAGCAGAAAACATGACAAAATTAGAGACAAGGGGAGGGAGTAAAATTAACAGTTGGAAGGGAGGGAGAGGGTGTTTGTTAATGTCAAGTCCGTTTCACACTCTCTTTCTCACACTTTGCCAACTCACTTCAACATGTATATATATATATATATATATAAAATAAACAAGAAATAATTAACAACTAAAACCTTGATTAATTACCCATAATTGCTTGGCAGC
>Ga0307515_10008882_pt1 | contig 19517 bp, 23 predicted proteins | sample 17_EM_MG_FD_194513 | JGI IMG/M metagenome (GOLD analysis project Ga0307515, IMG submission 194513) | Populus trichocarpa ectomycorrhiza microbial communities from riparian zone in the Pacific Northwest, United States - 17_EM | ecosystem: Host-associated > Plants > Roots > Unclassified | place...
AGTGTCCGCCCTGAGCGTGGATGTCAGCGCCCTTGTCGAGAAGCAGCCGGACCGTGGCCTCGCTGCTCGCATGTGCTGCTGCCTGGAGGGCATTGCCGTAGTGTCCGCCCTGAGCATGGATGTCGGCGCCGCTATCGAGCAGTAGTTGGACAGTGGCCTCGCTGCCCGCATGTGCTGCTGCCTGGAGGGAATTGCCGTAGTGTCCGCCCTGAGCATTGACGTTGGCGCCGCTATCGAGTAGTAGTTGGACAATGGCCTTGTGCTCAGCATATGCTGCTGCCTGGAGGGCATTGCCGTAGTGTCCGCCCTGAGCATGGATATCGGCACCCTTGTTCAGAAGCAAGCGGAGGACATCTTCGTGCCCTTTCTGGGCCACAACGTAGAGCGCGGTCGAATTGTCACGGCTCTGGGAGCCAACGATAGCATCATTGTCGAGTAACATTTTAACCATCTCTATACGCCCTTTTCCCGCCGCATAGTGCAGTGCTGTCTGGCCCGATTCGTCTTTTGCTTGCACGTCTGCCTTTTCATTCAACAGTAATCTTGATCCTTCTCGTGAGTCCCTCCAAACCGACCAATGTAGCGGAGTTCGCCCGGTTTCCACATCTCTAAAATTGATTTCTTCCCCCTTATTCAACATTGATTTGACAGCTGCGGGCGATCCATGTCGGATCGAGAGCTCAAGAAGTTTCTTGGCATGGTCGTTTGAGTCTTTAGCACCATTAAAGATCAGGAGTGCCACCGTAGCGCCGTCGTTATTCTCAATTGCTAGATCCAAAGGTAGCTTGCCTTCTTGATCTTGAGTATTCATACTTTTATTCCCCTGTGCCTGAGCGGAATTACAGAGGACTCGAACGACTGACTGATAACCTCTCATCGAGGCGTGGTGCATAGCAGTCTTACCATAACGATCCTGAATATCCGGGTTGGCTCCTCTATCCAGCCGCTGTTTCACTACTGCTACATGGCCTCGGATAGATGACAGAATCAACGGCGTCCTCCCCAGTAAATCGGTGGAATCTTCGTTCGTACCTGATGAACACGTGAGCAACCATAACACGCGTGATAACTAATGCATCGGACAACCTACCCTTCCTGGTTTGATCGGATGATAGAATATCTCCAGGATCCTTCTCCACCTTTACCATCCTGCATTCCCACTTTTCCAATCTCTCCTTCCATATCTCCTCCTCCTTCTTGTTACCCAAGACAACACGTACAATGCCTAGCGGATCTTGATTGTTGATGAGCATCCTTTCGCAATGTAAACCCATTTCTTCCTCAGCTTTATCAGCGTAATCTTCGCCGCCCTTGATATGATTGCATATACTGCAAAGATGGAAATACACTCTGCAAGCATCACTCCACTTTCCGTCAGCCTCATAGCGGCCTGCAGAGGATTCTGCAACGTCGAGAAGCCACAGCAACAGTGGTTCGGCCTGTTCAAACCGTCCACCTTCAAGGTACGTCGTTATTTCTTTCTCAGTATCTGAAAATAGCTCCGTTCCGCCAAGACCGTAGGGTGGCAGCTTTCCTGCATTTCCGAGAGGTGGAACAATGCTCAAAAAAGCATCCTCAACAGTGGCTAAGCCAGTTTGTTGCACCTTGTCTGCCAGCTCATCTAAAACTGTGTTTCTCAGCCCAAAAGATGCTTTCACACCTCGTGTACCCCCTCGAACACGGACTTTACCGCCTATAGATTCTAACGCCCCCTCTGCAACATTAGAGATGAATTCTGAGAGTATCATTTGACCACATATGTTCTCCAGTGGCGATTCAGATATAACTGCGAGAGATTTGGAGTTGTTGGTGGACGGAAGACTCGGAAGTTGGCCAATTGATGGCTTCCCAATGCAATAGTGAGTCTCTACGCTGTCGATCATGACGACCTGTGCTTGGCGTCGAACCCATTGTTCATAAGTTTTCCTCTTTGGTGGGGTATCGATATCGAATATTCGATAAGTTCTTTCCTCGGGCAATTGCTGCTGATTCTCGGTCTTTGGATCTCTAAAATGTAACATCCACAACCCCAGAACTGCTTCGATTCTGCTCTTGTCTGCTTTCCAGTCGCCCCAACCGCGACCGTCAGATAGCCACTCCCTTGACAGGTTTAGTTGGACGATCTGTAAGGTTGTGCGACCGGCATGCACCCCAGTGGCGACTTCTCCGGCGGCCACCTCGATAATTAATTTCCATTCAAACATATGTGACAAGTCGGTAAGAATAACATCCTCATTGTTGCACAAGAAATTCATGACGGCTTCTATAGCTTCGCATGTAGAATCCACAATCTTTTGCCATTGGCTTCCCCATCGAGATAGTGCACCCAAACGACATCGGGCGTCCACCACCATATTTCCAAGTCTCTGTCCGTCGGAAGAGATGTTCCAGTTAATGCCACAATGAAATTCCCAAGTGACCACACTCCAGTAAGTGCAACCCTTTATCTGTCTAGCTACTTTATCTAGTTCATATCCGCTCTCAATTCGCTCTGGCTTCACATCGTGCACCAAGTTTCGTCGCACCACCGCTCTCAGAACCGTCATTATCGCGATAGCCAGCAACTGGGCAATAGTAACCCACCAATTCAATCCTCGCAGGCCCACAAATTGTGCCACGAACCCGAGGAGGCTCAGAGAAATAGCGACTGCTGTCAATGAGGCTTGTTGTGGTTGTATTTCTTTTCGGGAGGTCATTATTCGACCCCAGTTGTCTACGTCCGGCCACCGAAGCAAGGTACTGCAAAGCTTCGAGAATCTCTTGAAAGTTACCTGCAATGTCGCCAGTAATGTCATTCGTAATGTCGTTGCCCATAATTTACCTCGTAATTTCGTCCATATCGCTGCCCATAGCCTGGCCCATCGCGCCGACAGTCTCCACCGAGTGATCCCCGGAATTCTCGGAGGTGCAGTTCGCTTTATCAGATACGAGTCGAATTGTTGGTCATTAACAATACCGCCCCTCTGCAACCACGCTACTCTCATCTGGTTCTGTTGGATGGCCCATGTCTGCTCCGCTGTGCTTCGCTCAATGATGTGTGCGCAAAGAAACATTCCTACAACTAATGCCACAGTACCGACAGCCATTAATGGAAACGCATATGGTAGCACTAGCTTGCCACCCTTCGTGAACTCTCCCTTCCAGGGGGGCCATATTACGCTTAAACCGGCAAAGACTATGACTCCCATTTGTAATGAAGTACCGATCAATGCCACCGCTCTAAATTCAAAGCCAGAGATTCTTTGACCACTAATGTTCAAGGCAATATTCGGTGCGGGTTTTCTGGAATTGCCGTTTTCTGGTGATGGAACGATCGGTTGGTCTCGATTCGACTGCTTAGATTCTAACACGCGGCTCTTTACTGCTGATTCAAAATCATATATCTCTATCGGTTCCTGGTTCCGGGTGTTGAGAGGTTGCAAAAGTATATCCCGATCACTGCGACCGTGACTATCCATCCGGTCTGGGAGCGTAGAGTCGATATAAAATAATTCGATGACCTGTGCTGATCCCAGTACTCTGACTACCCCATCCCCATTCCATAACTCGCAAACATCGCTAGAAGTAGACGACATCAATTCTGCCTCAACCACACCATTTCCTTCTCTAGCACGTCCTATAACCGCTTTCATCCAACGGGCCCCACCAACCCTAATGGCACCAGTCATGGCGGTGATTATACCTAAAGGCGCCATCGCAAAAATAATGTCTTCAACCCAACTCATGGACTGGCTCATATATTGCTTAGCGACCTGTTCCCCGAACAGGGCCAAAATTGGTGCAAGATCAGAAAAGAGGTTGTTGGAGAAATCATCGCCGGCATCGGCCAGTGCGAACGGTAAACGGGTGGCAAAGACGGAAGCCCCGAATAACCGCGACGGAATACGAAGTCTCTTGTGCCATGGGTCTCGGCTTGGTGCAGAGTTTTGAACGACAGACGGAGTTTGGTGAGATGAAGATTCGGATGCGTCGGGGTGATTTGGTTGTAGTGTGGTTGCAGTTTTCGGCTCGGCAAGATCCGCTGAATTTTTAGATAATGAGCCGTCAGTTTTCCAATGATATATAGCCACCTACCGATCAAATCTGTATTTTCAGTCATATCTAGCTCTGTTGACCAAGGATCTGTCTATTTGATTCCTTAGTGGATCTCGTTCAGGTATTGTTTGATGAAGTTTAGCTCTTAGGAATATGCAAAGCGAATGGAGAACTGTGCTGAACTACTGGGGGTCATGGGTGTTTTATGTTTTTTGGCTGACGTGGCGATCGATGGTATCACGAGAATATGTCATAACGATTGGTGAGGTTTGATGGTTGGAATGTCACCTACCTGCCTTATTAGGGATTGGAGGCATTCCACACCACTTGAAAAGTTATTTTTCGAGCTTTCAAGCAGAGTATTTGACTGCATTATTTATAGCGAATAAAAGGGCATGAAAGTGGAGCTACTTTTCAAGCTGTGCGAAACATCTTTATCTTACTTTATTAGTCTCGAACGGTTCCATCGCTCTTTCTCTCCTCACAGCTATCCAGATGCTCAGTAGGGGATTTTCAGGCGCTTTAGCATCTGGTCAGAGCCTTGGGTGACACATGATTCAAGCTTGTTTCTATTTGTTTGCAACTCTGCTGGTTTAGATTGTTCTTGGCTTTTTTTACATATAATTTCGAGCTGTTTCCTTTAGCTATCATTTGCATTTTTATATGCACATTGCCTAATACAAATTCAGGTTAGAGCCACATAGCATTCATCCGTTGTGATCACAGAGAGGCTCCCAAAACAGTAGGGAGTAAGGCTCCGTGTACCGCCAAACTTGAAATAGGAACGCTGACACCTCAATCTCAGTCCGAGATCCCGAATACAACAAGCTAGTTAACCCTTAGCTACCTAGGTACTTAGGCGCATGTATGTAGAGCTGCAACTCCCGGAGAGTAGACTGTAGAATGACCCGAATTAGTTTAGCGTTTATTTGTGTGCGGGGTCGGGCCGCAGAGCCTCATTACTTGTTTTCGATAGTGGAGCTTATCTCCACCTCTTCTTCTTTCTCAACATCCATCTATTCCTACTCTCTTCTTCTTCGGTTGATACATTTCACGACCTCTCTTTCCTCCTTTGTACTTCCAGGCCACAGCCCATCTATTTAAGAATCGCTGCGCGTCAAACTGCCGCCGTAAAAGAAACGACATCCACTACCCGCTCCCTTCGCGCCGCCCCTTACCACTACGGTCTATCAACCCCCACGCAGCCGCCTCCCGTGGAGTCCCCTTGTCCGAAAAGCTACATACCCCTACCTCCTAGTCCACATTCTTCCCTTCACCTGCCGCCCCTTCTTTCTCCACCCATCACCTCCACCAGCCGTATAGCTTATACCAACACCATTCCTCCTCTACGGCCGTTGGGGCTTCACATCCGACATCCCGGTAAGATTATGCGGAGGTGTCCAGAGGCCGCCATCCACCCGAACCCCAGCCCACAAAAACAGCAGTAGAAAGGTGTACATCCCTCTCCGGACGATGGATTCGCAGGTTAACAAGTATAACGGGTGAGCTTGCGAGCGCCTGGAACTCTGTTCTGCATATGGTTTTCTGTACATTATCCCCCCTCACCTTGTCCCTGTCCCCTTTTACTTACTTCCCACCCCTCCAACCGTCCCCCAACGGACCTACAGGATTACAATCCCCGCCCTTCCATCCTTCCCCTACTCCTTCCTTCTTCTTCTTCTTCCCCGCCTTCCCCGCCTTTGTAGTATTTGTAGTAGCGCCAATCTGTCTCTCCCCTTGCATCTCCGGCAGCGGAGACTGTGTTCCTTGCGTTGCAGCCATAGGATTCGGCATTGTCTAGGACAGGTCAGTGGTAACTAGTTACAAAGAGGGTTGGGTGGGGGTACTATGTGAATATGATGGTAGTGGTAATGTGTAAGGGGAGAGGAAAATGAGAGGGGGAAAGGAAGGAGTGACGGGTGGGAGGAGGGTGGGTAACGGAGTGGTGGTGTAGGTGTGATGTCATTGAGCGGAGATCGTGACATGGGGTATCACTCGCCACCCTCATCCGTGCCAGCGGGGTTTTCGTCGCTATCGGGCGGCTCTATCATACAAAGAATGTCTGTCGTCATAGCTGATCAAGAAATCAACTTCTTATACCCTACTGCAATCTCACTAACCGAGGAAACCCTGGGAGTCGAAATTATCGCTAACCCCACTCCCCCAGCTTCTCTTCCACCATCACTGTCCTGAGTCATCCGTACCCTCCCCTGTAGCCGTTGAAGTGAGGAGGAAAGAAAGAGTGAAATATATAACAAGCCGTATATATAGTAAGAAACGGCCGGAGATACGCGTACGGGGTGAAGTGGTAATTACTACTATCCACGCTCATCTCTCCCCCCACTCCGCTTGTGCTGTAGATGAACCGGGGTTGGGGTTCTTCTACGCCGATTTCGAAAAATTATAAGTGGGTGGGTGAGTGGGAGCCCTAACACATACAGGTGCCTCTGCGATCCACCGCCCAAACCTACCATTTCCTGCCCTGCAGCTCCAGCCCACAAACTCTGCCCCGGTCAATGTGACACGGCATTCTCCCGCTGGAACTTTACCCAGACCTCCCACTCGGCCGGCCATCTTCCCCTCCTCCTTCACCTTCCCATCCCCTCGATCCCACCTAACAATCTCGCTCGCAACCTCCACTTCCGTTTCTCAGGCGGATGACATACCATCACCCCTTCCTCTCACATGGGAAAAATCTGGGCAAAATCCGAATAATATTTTTTCACTCCGATCCCTCAAAAAAAAGAAAATTGCGTACATACACTAGCGCACATACATACACGATACTTCCACAAAACACAACGCAGGTAAAAACAAGACAAGACAAAAAACAAATCCCCCATCCCTGCTCCTCGCTGACAATGATGATGCTTCAAAACCACAAAAACAAAGGAAAAAAAACCGGATAGATAGGGTACCCCCCAATGTGCACGCTCATTCATCTGGCGGCCTCCTCAGTGCCGCCCACCTCAACTACAACTTTCCCCTTCCCCTCCACCTCACCCCCACAATCCCCCTCCACCATCTCCGCTAGACTCGAGAAGCCACGCTCCGGATCCCCCTCCTCCTGGTCCTCACGTTCTTTCCCCTTCCCCTTCTTCTTCCGCGCCTCCTCCTCCTCCTTTTCCTTCTCTCGTCGTTTCCGCTCTTCCTCCTCCGCTAGCGACAACCGTATAGCCTCCATCAACATCATCTCCTCGAGATCCACGATCCTACTCCTTCTATTATTGTTTCCGCCACCAACACCTAGCATCCCCGAGTTCTCGCGTGCAGAAGGCGGGGATATAAACCCCAAGTTTGCGAGGCGCTCTTCGACGGTATGTTCGCGGTCCGTGGTGTCCCGACTTAGTGAGCCAAGGGTGAGGAGACTTCGCGGACGCGCGTCGTTGCTTGGTGTGCCAGAGCCGCTGTGGCTGGGCGAGGGGCTCTCGCTGCCGCGGTCGGCGCTGCTGCCGGAGTTCTCGCGTACCGCACGGCGGATTAGACGGCGACCGTAGCCGGCGGGACCGGAGGAGCCGTTGCCAGAGCCGGTATTGGACCCGCCCATGAAGAAGGCTGCGGTGTGGAGTGCTGTTGCGGCTGCGGCGCGGCGCGCGGCGTGGGAGCGGGCGGTTTGGAGCTTTGCGTTCCAGTCTGGGCGGATGTCGTCGCTGGTTACTACCTCAGGGGCGTTGAGTGGTAGCATTGTTCTGCGTTTCCAGGACGGTGATACGGGTGGGGAGGCGGATTGTAGAGAGTTGGTACCGAGGGATATCGATGAGGAGTTGCTGCCGACGGAGAAGGGTGATGCGAGAGAGGCGCCGGGTGGGCCAACGTACGAGATACCGCGACGCCACGGCGGAGATGAGTATGTCACGCCGAAATCTGTCTGTTTGCAGAACGGACATGTTGCTGGTTCTGACACCAATTGATCTGCGACCGAGTTTGGTTCGGAGTTGCTCTCGCCGGGAGTGTGGTCATGGCTCTCGGGGATGTGGGGGTCGATGCGTTTGATCTGGACAAAGCATTCGGAGCAGATTTCCTGATCGCAGCAGCGGGTTCGGTTCAAAAACGGGGGGTAGTAGAGGAAACAAATCGGACATTCTACAGCGTTTTGATATAACACTGCTTCAATTGCCCGGCCATCGACAAACCTGGAAGGATTGTTGGTTTCGGTAGGCCCCGCGGTGTTCGTTAATGTAGGATTCTTCGGCGATGATATTGACAGAGTTTTCGCCCGCGATCTCGAGGAGAAGCCAAACGAAGGTGTCGATGAATTCGAGCGATTGGATCCTTCAGAGGTGTAAGACTGTGCGCGTGAACGAGAAGCCATGGGCACCGTCAAGTTATCCGATGATCCTACCAAATTACTGGTCACTTTCTCCACATCCTTCGGTGGCTCTGCATCTGGTCCTGGAATTGGCAGATCGTGGAAGGCGGCGTAAAGCTGTGCATCGGTCCAATTGTCTTCGTGATCACGCAGTCCCTTCCAAAATGGGGCTAATCGTCGTTCAATCTGTGATTCAATCAGCATACATACACACACCCATGCCAGCGCTAATAATTCGTCGTGCAGATATACGTACCATAAAATGTCTAACAATCTTGTCTTTAAAATCCTCCGGTCCCGAATAGACGCCGTGTGTCACCAAGAAACCACCTGTGCTCACTCGGTAGTGAGCATCCGAGTCAAGATCCCGCAGGAACAAACATACCATCCAAGCTCTCCTCTTTCCGACTCCTCTCTCTCTCCCTTTGCCGCTCTTCTTCTCGCTCTTTCTTCCTCTGTTCTCTCGCTATTCTCTCCGCCTCCCGATCTCGTTCCCGCGCTTCCCTACTGCCCCCACCCAGCCCAAACAAAGTCTGCTCTAGATTGTGTCTTGACCGCGACCGCGACGAATATCCTTCACCCGATCCTCCGCCCAGTGTAGCTAGCCTCCCCAGGTTGTGTGACGACGGTTCCCCATTACTCCGACCCGACCGTCTCAGTGATGCTCCCCCCTCAGAAGGCGAAGCTGCGCGTTCCTTTGTCGAAGCGTTTCCCATAGTATCAGTGCCGTAAGGTCAGTTTTGGAGATGGCGATTTCGAAGCGAAGGTGAGATTCGGAAGTGTGGGGCGGGGCCAAGCTGTGGCTACCACCAATTGCTGTAAACTTTGGTGTGATCACAAGCGCGCGCCAGCAATAGAGGAGGGTAAATGAGGATTTGAGATCGAGTGGTCGTAACGACGGTGGCGATGGTGGTGGAGCTGTCTAGTTGGTATATAGAATCGTCGTTATGGTGGCCGGCAAAAATAAAGTTCGTTAACTACCAGGTAGGCTGTGGGTTGCTGCGCGGGGGTAAACGAGGTGACAGGATCAGAGAAGGCGCGTTTGGAAAGGCACGCAGCGAGAGGCGAAGACAACGCTTTCCTCGTTCTCTCACTATATAACCAAAGAACAAAACGCACACTGACGGGAAGTATTTCCGCGAGTGAGAAGAGTTGTGTAAGATTCGAGGATTCCGAGGAGGGGGACTGGTTGCGATGGGGTGCTCTGAGTTGCCTCGTGATAGGCGGTGAGCAGCAAAAACGGGAAAACGGGAAAGGTGAGGAGCAAGAAACGAGAGTTAGTAGTAATCTCTTCAACCTTCCGAGCTCGGCCACGGATAGAGATGTGTGAAGACAGTTAGATCGCTCTACAGCGGAAGGAGAGGAAGCTTGCGGCTTCTTCAGCGGATGGATTCTAGTTGCTCTTTTTCCTGCCACTTCCCACTTCCCACTTTGACTTGCTCTACGTCGTCGCTGTACTTTATTGACTTTTCGCAGCAACGGCAACCCCTGTTCAACCGCCACGCTTTACCCAAACCAGAAATATCAACAACCTATCCTATTCTTTTGTTTGTCTTGATTCCTACCCGCCATCCTATTCTTTTGCTTGTCTTGATTCCTACCCGCCGCAACCCCGCCAAAACAGCAAAACACATTGAAGCTGGCCTCGGTTCAGGCTCAAGTACATTTAGCGTGATGAAGTATATGATGGATGAGTACTATGGAGTACAGCACATGATGTGATGCATGATTCTGCATAATTTTATATAGAGCCTGGAAAAGAAGTCAACTGCGCTGCTAAGAAGATTTCGAGTTTTTAACAACAACCCCTGCTTGCATGCAGAGAGTACAGTCTTTGGCTTCTCAACTGTGCGCTTCTCGCTGTTGTACTCATTTTCTTGTATCTTACCTGCATGTTGCATGCACAACAAGATAGAAAGAGCCATCTAGCACTCAAAGAGAATGCTACAGCAAAAGCATCCCAACCCACACATTTGCGCTTTTTGGTAAGCTACAGCGCACAATTGAGATAGTCCAGCACGTACCTAAAGTCCACTACATAACTGTGTGGATCTTGGAACTATGCAAAGACTCTATTTTGGTGAGAACCTCTCTACAATCACAGCTCACCAGAAGACTCGCATACTGGTGTGTATTAGGTATGCGCTGGACTACCTCAATTGGGTGATGTGGCTCACCAAAAAGCGCAGCTGTGTAGGTTAGGATGCTCTTGCTGTAGCATTCTATTTGAGTACTAGATGGCTCTTTCTATCTGACTGCGCAAGCAAGATACAATAAAATAGGTACCACAGCGAGAAGTGCGCAGTTGAGAAGCCAAAGATTGTACTCTGTGCATGCAAACCGGGGTTGTTGTTAAAAACTCGAAATCTACTTCATATGAGCTCGACTTGTTTTCAGGCTCTTTATGAAAATTCCAAATGTGTATCACATGACATGATTAATAATAGTTCACAGTCAATCGCCAATCACCACTCCAAGAGCCTGGGCCGAGGCCACACTGAAGCAATCCCCGTCGACTCTTCCACTGCCACCTCGTTCCAACTACCCCTCTCTGTGCGACAATGGCAAGGCACGCAGATGATCACCACCGTTGGAGATAAGAGATACGTAGATAGAGCGAATTGGCTCCAGGAGGGCACAGATGACGCCCTTAAACGCTAGTCGAGTGAAGTCCATGAGAAGGATCACACACCGGCCCCCATACTGCCTCGGATGAGTTATCGGGTCATCTGAATCTGCCCTTTGCGCGATCAAGGGAAGGACTTTCGGTACGCCTAACTATCCTCAGCAGTTTATCTAGTTAAGGGTTCGAGAAAATGTTTCTAGAAGCGGAAGTTTGTTCCGTTGGTGGTTACGTTTAGTACTGTAAGCCATTGAAGCTCATTGAAAGCGAGCCGGGCACGAGATGTACTGGTTGCATCTCATTTCTCGCTCGAAAACGGCCAAACAAACCATCGCAAAGGCAGTTCGCAGTGATGTGTGGCTTGAATGTGGCGTCAACGGGCAGTTTTAATGGACGTGCTCGCGCGATGGAGTTCACACAGCTAGGTCGTCCGTCCTCTCGTACATATTCTCTGGCACCTGGCATCTGCTAGTAGGTAGGCACATAGACCTGCGTGGGGATTGCTACGTACCTACTCAAGTAGGTACTTAAGTATGTACCCACATACTCTAGGTATGCATGCGACCACAGCGATACCGATCGATACAAGACGCTACTTAGTATGTTGATAGGGCTGGATTGTAGGGCAAAAACGGCCTTTGTTGTCTGTGGTACCTGGAGCTAGAGTGATAGTGGGAGGGAAGAACGTTAGCCGACGATGAAGTGCAGACTCTCCACAAAGGATTCTTTGAGTCGCGATGCAGATGACGAGACGAGTGGCTGTTAAGGTTTTGACGTTGCTATAGCAGCCACTTTGGAATTTGATATTACAGCGAGGATTGATTGATTGATTTTGATGGATGAGAAAGAAATAGAAGGCCGCAGAATGTTGTTTTTTTGGTGTTTGGCAGGGGGGATCGGGCAGTGGAACCAAGCCTCGCGCCGCCACACCAATTGTCGCTGAGGTCATTTTGCGCTGGCTCGCTCGCTTCTCTCCCCAACTTTTGTTTGTTACAACGTCAAAGATTGGTGCTAACAGCCGTCGCGAGACAACGCCATTCCGTCCGATCTTCTTGCGGCCCCATCATCACTCAAGCGTTTCCGGAGGATGTGTAGTTGCTTGGAGAGGCAATCATCAAACACGGGCTGAAGTCAAGTGCAGTGTGTTGTGAGTGTGAGTCGTCCGGTATGTAAGTAGGTCGGATGCGGCTTGCTGCCCCTCCTCCCTCCTTCTTCCACCACCCCCCCTTCCCGCTTTCCCCCAACAAACATCTTTCCTCCCAGAGGTGTTTGTCTCGCTCTTTCTTCGAAGGCTCACAGAACGACAGCTGTAGGCGCAGACAAGCACAAACTCCGAGCCATCTTCGCGTTGTTCGCACTGCCCGACACGTCGGATAGTGCTTTCGCTCTTTTAGTGTTTGCTTGTTGCTGCTGCTCAAGCAGCCCGCCATGAACAAAGCTCCTTCCTCCGCTTCATTCCCTCCTCCACTACTACCCTCTGCCACTACTACCACCATAACGGCTCCTGCCGCAACCACCTCTGCATCGACAAACTCCCTCCCACCGCGTCCTCCTCCCTCCCTAGTTCCTTCGCGAAATTTATCGACACCACAACAAACACTACCACCTACTGCAGCATCTATTATTCCTGCTCTGCCCATGGCGGTTCTTTCAAAGAAGCCGTATCCCCCTCCGGGTATCGGCCGCGGACATTCTAGCCTCCCGCCAAAGCCCGGCTTTGTCGGCAAGCCGCTTCCTAGGGATACCGACGCCATTGTCCTGACGCCTGGCGGCGGCGAGGGTTTGTCGTTTGCTCCCTCCGCCAAACCGAAGAGAACCTACTCGTCAGTCGCGTCAGAGAATATTATGCGCCCGATGGACCCTGCTGTCACCAACCTGACTCCTCAAAATAGAGTCAGTCCTTCTGCCACCAACCATCACAGCATCCCACATTCCATCACCCCTCCTGCTGAACCCAGTATCGCTACTAAGGGCTCGCCTCTGACTCAAGTTCGCACCGACGCGAACAGCAATAGCGGCAACATCTCGGTTGCCGTCGGATCCCCACGGAGCCCTCTTGGTCCTAACGCACGCACCGATCAGACGCCAACGAGCAGCTCCATCGATTCTCAACTCGTACAAAACAGCGGTAACAACACGGATCGCTCTCAGATGTATCGTCCTGAGCAGCAAACCCACGAACATTCGCAGATGGCGAACTTTCCTACCAACGGTGTTCCGCCTCCTGAGATGTACCATCCGATGGGGCCTCAGCAGTTTGTCCATCACCCACCTCCTCACCCCCATCATCACCAGCCTGGAGCATTCTTCACCCAGCATCATTATCACGGAGGCACTCTGACTCCACCAAATACCGGTCCTATGTTTTTAACACCGCCCATGCAACCTCATATGGAGCATATGATATATAACGAAATGGTGATCAACACCTCCCCCGATGGCGGAAATGGCTCGGGCCAGCATAACATGTTCGGTCCAGGCTATGGAGGATTTCAACCGCCTACGGACCATTCCGTTCATCACCCCGTGATACAGCCTTTCACCGCCATGCCTTCTGGACCTACCTCTCAAGTCCGTCACCACCATGACGAGTTTCAAGGATCCCATATTACTCCTCCACGTTCCAATATCTCAGAACGAGTGATGGACAGTACCGGAGTTCGCAAGGAACTTTCCCGCAATCCCAGACTCAAGGGAATCTCGTTTGTTGTCCCCGATGATGACGCCCGAGAGAGTAGGCAAGATAATCAAACGCCTGTTGCCAGCAGCGGCCGAGGAACTCCTACAACCGGCACTAGTACCCAACCCAGGGCAAATGGGTTCATCAAGGAGGAGGATAGAATTCAAATTCCGCCACCCACTGCCTCGATTACATCCCTGGAGTCTTACTTTGCGAAGCAGTTTCTGAACAAGAAACTAGCCGATGTCACACTGGTCTTGGTCAACGCTAACACCCAACAAACCGAAAGGTTCCCGGCACACTCATTTGTTCTTGGCAGATCGGACAAGCTGTACCAGTTGCTCGAACATGCCGAGAAGTCGGACAGTTTATTCAACCCTATGCTTGTGCGGGCCAACTCCACAACTTCTTGGGCTGACGAAATGGAGGGTGAAGAGTCCCTTACTGCTTCTCCTCCTGTCAAGGCGGTCTATTCGGCTCAAGATGGCACTACTACGATCACTTTTGAGACTTCGGTTAATAGGGAGGCCTTTCTCTTGGTGTTGAGGACACTTTACGGAGCATCAGACTGGGAGATAGATGCCTTCTTGGATCCAGGTCACCCTGGCCATCAAGCCGTCCACGAGAACACCTCCCATCATTCCGACAGCGGTTCTGACGATGAAGCGTCGTCGGTTATTCATCACCAGCCCTCACCAGAACCCACTCATGCCGAAGTCACTTCCCATGAAATCCAGATGCTTGAACGAGCTATTGATTTGTTTTGTGCTGGTGTCTTGCTTGGGTTGGATGGAATCATCTACAAAGCTATTGGAAGAATAGGACAGGTGGGACTGGACTTTGATGGTGGAGCCTTTGAGCGTTTGATGAAGTTTCTTCTCGAAGATTCGCACGAGATGAAGAATGACAAAGCCTTAAATTCACCCCACTGGAACTTTACGGATGGTCTCCTGGGCGAAGCGATCGATCTCTTTGCCCGCTCCATTGCTGATGACTTCAAGCTTGACTCCAGAGCATCGAACAGCAAATACATCAACCGCCTTGGTAGCAGCCATGCCTCGTATCCTCAAACTGGACTACCAGCTCCTCCCCCAGGAATCAATCAGCACCAACGAATGACTCGCCAGATCCAATCTACCATCCTAATCAGTCTTCCATTCGAAATCATGAAGCAGATCCTCGAGCATGGAGGGCTGGGTACAAATGGAAGAAAGAAGCTCTTTGATTTAGCCTCCTCCGTGGTCCAGGAGAGAGAGAAGAGAAGAAAACGGGAGCTCAAGGCCCTGCAGGAAATGATGGATAAGAAGAATGGTAGTGAAAACAGTGGAGACAGTAATAGCGACATTCTCGTTATGGATATCTATCCGGAGGTGCTATGCTGGGAGGAGAGTGCCGTCAGCACCTTTGGTCATGGAGGTGTCGGTATCGAGATCGCAAAGAGAAGGAAGGGAGGTCCCGGCGGCAGGATGCTGTGGAAGGTTGGAAACCGTGCATCCAACTAAGCGAGTCGAGGATTGTTTTTTTTTTCCTCTAGGAGTTGTATCTTTTGTTCCTTCATACTCCCGTTGGAACTGGGGCGCTTGTCTTCATGGCTGTCTGCATTTGAATTGTTTCTTTGACTTTTCTCGCAGGGTTTTAGCATTATCGTAGGCAGGGTGTGTGCATTTTGCAAAGATTTGTTTTCCTTGCTATCTCTATCCTGTACTTGCTCGTGGCTGAGCATCATCTCTGTAGGGATCGTTTGTTGGTTTTTTCTTCTTTTCATACTTCTTTCTTTGTGTGGGGATAAAAAAAAGAAGAGTACAAGGCGCATGAAGGGACAAGGGTAACCGGTGGGGAAAAGTGTTTATTCTACTTACCATCTCTGTATTGTCTGGTTTGCATGATACTGACAGCAGCAGGAGACAAAGACGATATCAACGGGGGGAGTTTGTTTGCTTTGGGATTCCTTTGTTTTGCTTTTTAAATACGAAGTTATGACGGCTACTATGGGGACCTGTATCTATTAGTACGTGATGGAAATAAGTTGGTGATTGGGGTGGTTGGGGGATTGAAATCAATGGGCTGTTGCGTGTAATCCGTCCTCTCGTGGTGATATGATGGTTCTTTGTCTGAAGTCGGCGGGAGTAACCGAACGAGCCTAGCCCGCCAAGCCTCAATTCCATTCCGTCACACTTTTTTTACCGACGGGAACGACATCATTATCACCCCACTCCACCCACCACCTACAGCTGCTCTCTCCCTCAACTTTCAAAACAAGGACAACAAACCATGTCACCCCCCCGCTCAGTCGCGGACGCAACCCGCTTCACACCCACAGGCCCACATGCGTTTACGCCCTCTCCCGCCGCAGCCTCTGGGGAAACGCCGCAGCAGCGCGTAGCACGCCTACGAGATGCGGCAAGGAAGGTAAAGGCGGAGAAAAACGCGGGAACTATTATGGATCGTATCGTCGATAGAGGAAGGGTCTGGGCGGATCGGGCCCACCGTATCACGGCCCTCGGATTGATTGGGGCTACTGGTATGGTTCCGGCCGGGCGAGTGGGGCAGTGTGTGGGATGATGCTGATGTGTGTAGTGCTCTGCGGCGCGGTCACGGTATATGCGTTCACCGACATGATGCTTTACAATCGCCGGCGGAAGGCGGAACAGGTATATCTCACCCCCTTCCCCCAACCCTCCCCCCGCTAACCCGGGTAAATCAAGCAATTAAAGCAACAAGCCGCCGCGCAGCCGCCCCCGCCCACATTCGAACCAGAGACAGCCACACCAAAACCCTCGCCGTGGACCCAGCTAAAAACGTGGGCGCTCAGCGGGATGACGCCGGCAGACCAGGAGTATAAGACTTCGTTTGAGCGGCAGCGGGATGAGGAGCGACGGGAGGCGGAGAAGTTGATGGCTCCGATTGTGGTTGAGGCTACGAGGGAGGGTAAGGATGGAGGAGAGAGAATTGATCGCCTGGGTGCGGATGATTTGGTTAAGGGAGAGCGGGAGAAGGGGGAGAGTGTGGGTACATTGGCTAGTTTGACGGGGTGGTGGAGTGGGAGGTAAATGCGGGGAGAGGGGTTATGATGATGAGGTTTGGTGAGTTTCCGAGATATGTTGACGATGACGACGCAGGAATCGGGGCTCAGGAGGCATGTAACAATATTCAATAAGGTGTAAGGTGCAGCTACTCAACCCAACTGTATTGTATATAACTTTTTTTTGTTCTAATCCAATAGACCACTTTTTTTGTTGAGAAGTTGCTGGGTCTGCTTGACTGTGGTAGGGTGGTGTTTTACCGAGGGAGGTGGGGTACAATTGATCATTCCCGATTGCGAAAGCCATCTCTGGTGTTTTTGTTCGTTAAATCTCAATTAGCCGTTGGTCCGTACGACTTGTTATTTGTATAAAGCTTGCAGGGTGAATACTTGCCCGTCCACCGCGTAAAATCTTTTCGTTTCATACCCCAAAAAATTACGGAGTCAAGTATCCACCTGCGTGAGAGGAAGTTATCCAGCTATGATACATAGTTCAGAAGCGAGGGAGGTTGCAGAAGCCCTAAGCCCTGGGGTGGAGTTCAACATCACTCGCAGGGAAATTGGGGCTAATTTCTTAACCAGGATTTTAGGAGAGACGCTTTTTTGTTTGGTAGACGGCAAGGAGTGGTCTCAATCTGAGTTATGGCAGGCAATTTGGACCAACACATACAAACATTTCGCCAACGCTAGCTTTATGATCAGTTCCATAATTCTGGCCTATCGAAGCGAACAGCACTCCACAATACGTAACTTCGCTAGGAAAAGGTAGGAAAAATCTGGATGGAGAGAAGACAGAAATGTGCTTTCACCAGTTACAAGTGACGGGTCTAACTCCCTAGGTAACCCTCAAAGGCGAAGAAATCATGACAGATCAACCCCTACAAACACACCCCTTCTCACTAACCCCCGAACTACCACCTCATCGTCAACTTTGCTGCACTATTGCTCCGTATCGCGCCATATTCCACTCAAGATCTAGAGCTCCCGTATCACCTCCGGGACATACAAGCAAGATGCAGCGGTCCAAGTAGATCACTGCCAGGCAACCCCTCGATATTTACACCCCATAATATCAACCCATTTGCTTCCACCGAATCACGGTAACAAGCTTCGGCTAATGCCGTCCACCTATCATGTTTCCATATTTCATGCCCCATGTCCAGCAACATCTTCACACACCAATATCGCTACGGCGTATGCCAGCCGCATATGCTACGGACAGAGTTGCCCATCTTTCGAGTGAGTGCTACAGCACTTCCAGCTCCCGTAGGTAGATCCCCCACAATCATCATCTATACCAATTCCAGCCCAATGCTTCTCCCCAGTCAATAGCGTGCAGCAGCGGCGTCTTGTTGTCATCCCATCAGCGTACATAGCTGACTGCACCTTTATCAAGAAGCTCGCGGACCACGCGGGTTCGTCCGCACCTGCAGGCGCTTTGTACCGGGTACTCGCCGTCGCGGTTCGTTACGGTAAGGTCAGCGCCGTGATCGATAAGGAGCACAGTCGTTTTTGGCGAAGTTACGAGGTGGAGTGGAGTCGATCCTGTTTCGTTGCAGGTCAGGTTTACCTCTGCGCCGTGCGACAATAGCTGCCGGGCCATCCCTATATGTCCCACACGAGCAGCGATGTGGAGTGGCGTGATACCGTTCTTGTCGCGCGGAGAGGCTGCGGCGCCGTGAGCGAGTAGATCTTTTGCGAAGGAAAATTTGTGGTTCCGGTTTGTTGCCCAGTGGAGCGGGGTTTGGCCGGATCTCGGGTTGACATGGGTCACGGCGAGTTTTAGAAGAGTCAGGGATAGAAGCGTTGAGAAGCGAGAGCAGGTGAGGCTGAGGGAGAATACGTCGTGGGTTTTGAGGTGGTCGGTGATTTGTAGGACGAGCTCGGGGATGAGTTGGCCGAGGCATGCCATTTTCTGTTTAGGAACTGGCTTCACTGCCAAGTCAACCCTGCAAAAATAGGAGGGGGAATCAACACGCCTGTCCAAAGGATATCCGGATGGATGGGGTTTATGAAGAATAATGCTAAAGTATGTGTAGGTTTAGGAATTGACAAGGCTTCGAATGAGGGGTCAGCTTCCACGTGATCTGTATGATATATGTAGGAAGTCGTTTGTTTGTTTGTAATCATATTGCATTCGGCCGCTGGCGGCCATGGCATATCCCGTACACATATCCTCCCCACTTCTTTCGTAACATAAAGAAACAAAAGCAAAGTCGCGAGTCCTCTTCCCCACTACAAAAGAAAACCGCCAAAAAACACCATCAAACTTTTACACCCCCCCATCACTCGACTCCTCGTGATCTGAGTTCTCCGCCTCCTCCACCACTCCGCTAATTCTGCCGACATCTGTACATGATAAAAAATCCATCAGAGCCTGCAAACATTTTTCTTCTGCAAAAACGAGAGACATTGGCAATGAAATCTTTGGCTTCTTTAAAACCTTTTCAACGCCCTCATAACCTTCCTCCCCCTCTTGCCCATCAACCCAAAGCCTCTTTTGTTCTCGTTTCCATCTTTTACACCATTTAAACAGGTGATCTCTTGTCTGATATTCATGCCCGCACCACCAGCATTTCATATCACTTCTTTTTCCGATCTGCAATAGGTATTTCGCTATCAGTGCATGTCCTGACTTAAGCTGATAAAACCTCGCCGCAATCGTCTTTTTGGCTCCCATCACTGCACTGTTACCTCCCCTCTTCACCAAATCATACCGGTAACTGTGCTTTGATTTCTTCCCCATCTCTTTTATTTCTTTCTTACTTTCTTCCCACTTCACCTCAGTCAACCTTCGGCTAACGTGGGAGAAAGAAACATAATCTAAAAACGGTAGCGGATTTTGCGT
>Ga0307515_10008883_pt1 | contig 19517 bp, 22 predicted proteins | sample 17_EM_MG_FD_194513 | JGI IMG/M metagenome (GOLD analysis project Ga0307515, IMG submission 194513) | Populus trichocarpa ectomycorrhiza microbial communities from riparian zone in the Pacific Northwest, United States - 17_EM | ecosystem: Host-associated > Plants > Roots > Unclassified | place...
CAGCAGCTGCAGGCCCTATACGATGTCCTCTTCTTAATTCTTACTGTCGCCATTCAGATCCAACCGGGCAGAAGACATCGCTAATTTTAATCCTCATCCAAGGCCTTTTTATTAGAATGATTAACCGAACAGTCGGCTTTATTTCGGATTGCGTACAACCACCAGATTAAGCGTCACTAATTATCTACGAATTGACGCCGGTGAAAGCACGGATCAACGTCAGATTGAAAAAGCTCCAGATTGCAACCCCTTAATGTTCCTCTCACCACTCAAAGAACGCCAGAATTGCACGCTAAAAGAACACTAAAAATTGGCAACTTTACCATATGAAGCTTCTGAACTGAAGGTCTTGGCGTGAGTTCAATATGGAGGTCTGAGTTCCAGATTTCAGTTTCAGTTTCAATCTGAAGCCTCCAGATTGCACACGCCCGTGCTTTACAAAGCCACAAGCGCGTATCAAAACGCGTCCTTTTCTGCCGGACTTTCAGTTCAGGTCTGATCTGAAGTTTTGCAACCGAACACTCCCTAAAGCAGAATTGAAAAATGGGTTATTACACTTCAAGGGAGGCTGATATGGCTCCAGTTGTTACCACTTCGCGAGGTCCTCCGCACGATGTCTGGTTTACCACTCTCATAGTCCTAAAAAAGGGTCAAAAAGAATACAAACATACGACAGTTGGGATTCGCTAATGGTCACCCACTTAACTACTAGTCAACCGATTCGAGGCTTGAGTATGCGAGAGCGGACGGGATCGCCTGTTCTCCTCGATCTGTGATCGTATGTGACAGACTCAGAAGCTTCTTTGATACTTATACTAAAATTTTCCCTTATCCCACTAAATTACAGAAGAAGCTGCATTAGCAGCATACTCCCTGATAACATGCCTCGTCTTAAAAGTCTACCAGTACTCTTCATGAGAGAAGTTGGTCCCCCTGGTAGCTGAAATCATAATAGATGAGCAAGCCAAGAGAGAGGGAAATGTAAGTACGTTGTTGGGATAGTTCGATGCACCAATAGTAATATTGTCGATCTAGGTCGGATTTTGATGATCACCCTGTTCCTGTTCTAGTTGCCTACACCTTATGACTTTATACTATTTCTATTACCTTTCCATTACCTATTAGCAATGTCGATCAAGTGGCAATGAGGCAACAGTTTCAAATCGACGTCAGTGTCGACGTCAGTGTCGACGTCAGTCTTTGTCACCTATCTAGTGTATATAGTGAGGCTTTAGAGCCTCTTGCAATAAGACAGAGTCATCATTCTTTCGATCGTTTGGTCTCCCGATCGACAAATATTATTGAACTATTAGCTAGTGGATAGTTGAACATTGGTGAGTGGAGTGTGGAAGAACTGAAGAACCCTAATAAAATCCTTCCAGACTATTGGTTGTGCGTTATTCCAACTCATGGCGTAAATTTAAGCCTCGTTAATGCTGATTCTGCTCGTTTTTCAGGCCATCTATGTGAATACAATTTTGAGGGCGTCTTTTATGAGGTATCGAACGGAACATGGTAGTACTAGCAATTACAGGGTTGTGTACGGCCAGCTTCACCCCCCCCTTTAGCGAGCGCTCTGAAATTTTAAATTCGGTACGCGCAACCAACCTCGCCTGGCTGCCACCAGCTGTACATAGTAATTGTAGCGAACGGCTATGGCTGCAGGCAAGGACCTTTTTGGTTGCCCTGGAGAATCGCGTTAGTTGGCCAGGAGAATCAAATTGAGGGTGTACGCTTTCTCTTTTCTTTTCTACCTACGCCCCCGTTATGGCCACCAAAACGCGAATACAACGCTGTCTCTGCAATTGCCGATGGGATTTGGAAATATCGTACGGGTGGGAACCTCACGATATTTGACAAATATCACGACACTACGGAGATCGCGAAGGTTCTTGCAGCCAAGCATACGGCTTCGCTACAATTACTATGTACAGCTGGTGGCAGCCAGGCGAGGTTGGTTGCGCGTACCGAATTTAAAATTTCAGAGCTCTCGCTAAAGGGGGAGGGGTGAAGCTGGCCGTACACAACCCTGTAGTACCTTCTTTGTAAGGGAATCTAATTGACAACTTCGGATGGCATTAGTTATGGAGTTAGAAAAGCACTAAAAAGATCAAGTGTGGTGAAGAGGTATCAATACATGAGTGAGATTCTAATTGGTATTTCTATTCTATGACATAATTTACAAGTCCAAAAAGCGACGTCCTTGCCGCGTAACCTATGTAAAACGCCTATTGATGCCATGCTGCACATTTCAGTGCCCAGTAGAACTAATACTACAATGTTATAGAGTCATCCTCTTCCTAAATCCCAGTTTCGATCAAGCACGTGCTCAATGCATTGACATTTATCAATGCGGCGCAAGCCTCTCGCTATGTCATGGAATCATCCGAAGAAACTAATGGATGGTTTTCGAACCATCTAAGAAGTGTTTGATATAAGACTAGCATCGTGCCGCTTTGTACGCTCGTCCATACGAAACGTGGTCCAACCCCCCGGAACCATCCACCAATACCTTCTGTTTTGTAGATTATTTTGAGGCCCGTGATCACGGAAGAGGTATCAAGAGTTGCCGCGGAATGATTTCGCAAAGCGGTAGAAGGAGATGACGTTGATATCAGCCGATTGTGTAGATGTGGAGGCTTTCCTGGAGTCGGGGATGCAGATGTGGAGTGTTTTGACGGTGGGGTAGCTGAGGTTGTTGCAGGAGAAACTGGAGACGTTGCAGGGCCATAGTGAGATTTTGCGGTTGGCTCTGCCTTTAATGGAGGTGAGGTTGGGTTGTGTTGCGTCTGAATACGAGTTTTTACGACATCCAATGGGCAGGTAAGTACACCCGCCATTCCTCCAGCACTAGCAGCCGTCAATATTTCTAATTGTAGGCCAATCGTCTTTGAGCCAACGTAAGCCTTTGCAAGCTTCTGCTCTTGTTCGTAAAACGCGAATTGGAGAGCAGAGAATGGGAGATCACGCCACAAGGTTGCTTTGTATCCATAGAGGAGGGCGGAAAAACCTTCCATTCTGACGATCATGCGAGCAGCGTGAATTGCAGATTTATAATTATAGCCGGAGTGGAAGTAGGGGTTGTTGTATCGACCTTGGAGTTGGAGGCGGGTTTTGAGGACTTCGGATGGTACATAAACCGGGGCGGCAGCGAGATCTGCAATGAGGCCTGGGAGAAATTAGGCATACAAAATATGCAAGAAAGGGTAAGAATTAATAAGGCAAACTTACCGGCAGTAAAATATGATATCGAGGGGGCAACACCAGATTCTATCAACTTTCTCTTGCTCCACTCATATGTTCCGAAGAAAATGACGGTCCCTGAGAATGAGCCTAGGAAAGCTGGTGCAACTCCGCCATATAATCCCCGTTTTATGCCTTCCTGCCGCCAGATAGTGTAATATGTCGAGCCCATGGAGGTGTACTTCGGCGGCATGTGCGGATCGCCCTGTTGCCTTGTTTTGACGGTGTCCAGGGAATGCATCAGCATGTCTCCAGTTGTTCCACCTATACCACCAGATAGCATTGCCTAGATAACACCGTATCAGCCATCAGACAGAACGCACATCTCTGAACCAGAGACTTGTTGGCCCTCACATGGATATAGGGCGGTCTCGCTGCCTCCAAGTCTACCCCCTTCTCTCCCACCATTTTCTGCACGGTTCCCACATGCTCCATTGCGAGTGCGCCACCTTCCCGGCCATCATCCACGAACTGTTCTTTAGAGTCAGACGCAGTAAAGAAATTAGCCACTCGGGCTAGAACCATGGAGTCGCTAAGAGCGTATGCGGAAAGCCGCAATCAGCGGATGGAGAAGAAGATATACGAGAGAGACAGAGAGCTCAATTAAGCAAAAAAAGATGCGCGAAAGGACAGAATTGAGGGTTGACAAGGACTGTTAAGTTTGGGGGAGGGTTCGTAATGAAGCGCATCGGTGTTTTTTCTTTCCGATAGCGATGGCGGATCGGAGGAAGCCGAAGATGGCCGACGAAGGATCAAAACTCAGTCTGAATCATCAGGATGGTGAGGCAGAGAACATGTACAGGAACAAGACAGATTCGCATAATTTATTGTCCATACTCGTCTCTCCCAGTGCAGACAGCTTCATTCTCTATTCCTAAGCCGCTGCACGCTTTTCTCTCTTCGGATTTAGCGCCAGACATGTCACGTGGTTGACTCAGCGTAAACAACGGATTGCTTGCTTGTTGTTCTTCATCATCCGTCTGCTCCACAACCTCTCCGTCAATCTTCCCCACAACCAAACAATTATTGCGCAACACATCTTATTGCTTCTTGATTTGTTAGAATCAATCGCTTGAGTTACGCGACCTAGAATACACTATTCTTTTATAATGTCTTCCTGGCTCCACAAGAAGCGCAAAGGCGAATTGATAGAGCTTGCTCAGCAGGCCGAACTTCCAGAGTTAGTATTGGCCTTGTATACAACAACGCGCAGCTATCTTAACAATTGTCCTAAAACAGTAGCGAGGGACTTTTGAGGGGCGATCTCATTGTGGCTCTGGAGACACATCTCCAGAAAAATGAGACTACTTATGGAAAGCAAGCTGCCTTCAGCGACTTCTACAAACGTACCGGATCGCCTGTAAAGCGGGAACGCCCTTCTCCTAACGAGGCCAGCACCATTGCTGCCACCAAGCCCAGGAGGCGCCAGACGAGAGTTCTGGAAGGGAATGACTCGCTGTGAGTACCATTGTTTACATTTACGCGTTTTGCTTACACGCGCATATGCTAAATCGATACCCGCGCAGAGAGGAACCTACGCCAGAGAAAGCGCTCGTGACGCGTACTCCGGCCCGGCTTGTATCTAGAAATGCGTCACAGATAGATTTCCCAGCCTCGCCGGCGCAAATCGCGAACTTGGCTGAACAGCAATTGTCAGCTGCGCGATCGAAAGCGTACGAATTGTGGACGAAGACCTATATCGAGGAAGCTGTTGAGTTCCTGCGCGAGAACTTCAGCTCCGTGACAGCCGTTGAAGCCACGGTTCTTTTCATCGAGGCATTCGGACTACAGTATAATACTCTGCAATGGGCCCATCCGTTCGACACCCCACCGGTTGCTAGTTTAAGTCTTAACTCTCGTCAAGTTCACGTCCCAGATGCTCGGATTCTCTTGACTGGCGAGTTTTGGGCACCAGCAACTCTCTGGTCTCTGACGAGCTTTTTTATCCCTCTCCTCGTCTCTTACTTTTTCAACCTTACCCTGCGGTCCAATACCAGGCACAGATCCTCGAAGGGCATGTATGCTGCAGACCCGCTTACCTTCAATGTGGTCAAAGCTTTAATAACATATATTGTTTACCCTACCATGATAACCCCCGTTCAAGGTGGTATTGCGAAAGTCGTCTATCCAAAATGGGGACCCTTTGGCGCTGAGACTGTTTCCGCTATACGCGACAATATCCCTGGAGGATATCCTGGAATTATGATTGGGGCTGGTATTGGGATCCTTGCAAGCATATATGATGCAGCTTTGAAGAAATGAGAATCGCTCAACGCACTCAGAAAATGATTGTCGTGAACAGATATGGAGATGAGGGATGAGTATGACGAGACGTGTTAAATAAGGGTGCATGGGTTCTTAATTCTATGGCTCCTCTGGGTTTTGGATGGCTTTTTGCTACGGTTATTTTCTGGCATTCCTTGGGATGGATATGGTCAGGAAGACTGGAGGGAGGGCCATAATGGCGTTGGAGGTGTTCTGCCAGATACCATCGTCTTGGGGAGGCTTGGAGATTCTGTTTGTCACATTGAATTTTTATCATTTTAGTTTCTTATACTGTGAATTCGCTGGTTTGTGTTGGTGACAAGAATTTTGACGTGAATTTATCCCGCTCGCGAAATCTTGGCATTCCGCCCCACCAAATTCTTTGACTCTTATCACACTGAAAGTTCACACAACCCTTCTACATCCTTGACTGCACTCAACTACCCGGAGATACCTCGACCTGTAGCCTTGCCATACACAACCCCCGCTTCGACGAAAGACCTTCATCCACAGACACATCACCATAACAAACGTTGAATATCACCGCCGCCACAATGTCACTCACGAACTGTCGGTTTTATGAGGAGAAGTATCCTGAGGTGGAGAGTTTTGTCATGGTCAATGTAAAGCAGGTCAGGCATCAAAACCCTCTTTCAGCATGACTGGACCTTACTGACTCGGACGATTTAGATCGCTGAGATGGGTGCATACGTAAAGCTGCTGGAGTACGATAACATTGACGGCATGATTCTTCTTAGTGAACTGTCGAGACGTCGGATAAGAAGTATCCAGAAGCTCATCAGAGTTGGGAGAAACGAAGTTGTAGTAGTTCTTAGGGTGGACAAAGACAAGGGTCAGTAGATCCAATATGTCCAGCTACTAAAATGTGACGAATTCTAACACTTGCGATACTACAGGCTACATCGATCTTTCCAAACGTCGAGTGTCTGTAGAAGATATTGTTAAGTGCGAGGAGCGCTATAACAAGTCTAAGATGGTCCACTCTATCATGCGCCATGTTGCCGAGAAGACAAATACTCCAATTGAGTCGCTATATCAGAGCATCGCGTGGCCACTAAACAAGAAATATGGGCACTCGGTTGACGCTTTCAAGCTTTCCATCACAAATCCAGATGTCTGGAAAGAAGTCACTTTCCCTAGTGACATGGTCAAGGACGAACTACAATCTTACATTGGTAAACGGCTTACTCCCCAACCCACCAAAGTGCGCGCAGACGTTGAAGTGACCTGTTTCGGCTATGATGGGATTGACGCAGTTAAAGATGCTCTTCGCTGCGCAGAGGCAAAAAACACGCAAGAAACACAAGTGAAGGTGAAGTTAGTGAGCCCGCCACTGTACGTTTTGACGAGCCAGTGCTTGGACAAAAGCGTTGGAATTCAGACGTTGGAGAGCGCGATCAAGGAGATCGATGAAAATATCACGAAGGCTGGTGGTAGCTGTGTGGTCAGAATGGCACCCAAGGCGGTCACGGAGGACGATGATGCCGAGTTAAAGGCATTGATGGAGAAGAGGGAGCGCGAGAACCAAGAAGTTAGCGGAGATGAGGACGAGAGCGCGAGTGATGAAGGAGGCGTTGTCGAGGCGGATGCGTAAAGCATTTCGGGAGTTAATGGATGGCAAAATTGGGAATAGATATGAATGTATACAAGAGAGCCAGTCCGACTGCTTCATGAAACGATAAATGCGTGATCTGACTAGGTGGTCCTGGTACCGGCCTCAAGTGCATCGTAGGGTCTTGCATGTATTTGAAATCGTGGCGCGAAGATCTTGGTGGAGGTGTCTTAAACCCTATCGGACGCACGTGCATTCTGGCACCAAATCCAGGTATCTTGCGGGGAGGTTTGGCGATATCTGATACCTGATATCTGATTTAATGGTCAGGGTCCGTGGTACGACAGACAGGGGAGCGCCAACATCTCCGTCATCTAGCCCAGGTTTTTGCAGCACGGTCCCCACTTCGACCAAGCTTGATAGCCAAGGGACCAACTTCTCAAATGGACCGCCAACCGCTTCCCCTCTTCTCTCCACCTCAGTTACGTCGAGAGTCCAGAGGAAAACAGTTTTTCCCTCTAAGAACTAGATTATTCTTCTCGAGAATCATTATTGGAGCTTGAATATAGCTCCACCATACAATGGTACAATGGAGCAAGCTCTTCAACATGGACGGTCATGACGCTCGTCACCGCCTTCACGATGAGACACATGCGCGTTAGTATTCTTTCTTTCAGATGCAGACTCTTTTAATACAGAAATTTCGCTGATTGTATTCATCCCAGTCCTCCCGACGCGTCGCGAAGTCATTCCTTCCCCAATCCCCGCCGGGGAAGTCACGAAAGTCGCACTGCGTCTCAAATACCAGATTGAAACCGTGATTCCGTGTGAGCTGGACGAGTGGAAGATAACGAAAGCACACAGTAGCGTTGTCACACCCGCGGTCGTGAGGACGGCGAAAAGTGCGGGCGGAGAGGAGTACAAGGCGTGCGTGGTATACTGTTTGTTGGTCGTCAAGAAATGGTTCAAGAAACAGGCAATCTTGGAAATGTGGGACTCTGAACTGCATGATGTACGGGCAGTTGCTTGCGAGGTAATCGCGAAGATGATGTGAGTTTGAACTGTGTTGTCGTAGGATTTGATGCACAATGCTAATATGCCCGTCGTCAGCATTGAGCAAGAAGAAGATATGTCCTATCTCCTCGAAGAGGTTCTTCTCAATCGCTACTCAATCGTTGTTAATGGCGAAGATACTCTTCCTGCAAACGCCATAGAGCGCGCCGTGGATCTTCATGCCCTTGGAGTCATCGCTTCCTCGGGCTATCAGAAATGCATATCCTATCTTTGGCGTGGATGGCTGGTCCAAGATGATGAGGACCCTTCCCGGTTCATAGATTACAAGGAGAAGACCAACCCAAACTATTGGGTTCATTTCGACCCAGATCGCATGCGTGCTCCAGTTTACCAAAACACGGTGCAAATTGCCGTGTCTCTGATTTACTTGGCACTATACACCGGAGCCATTAACACCATTAATCCTTCCGGCGACATTGATCCCATCGAAGGGCTTTTGTATATCTTTACTTTCGGCTTTGTGTGCGACGAGTTCTCGAAGTTCTGGAAAGTAGGTCGTTGCTACATCGGCTTCTGGAATGTCTTCAACAACACCCTTTACGCCTTACTCACGGTTTCGTTCGTTACGCGGATGATTGCTCTAGGTCACCCGATGGGGCATTCTACACGCGGAAAATTTAATATGCTTAGCTACAACTTCTTGGCATTTTCCGCACCTATGTTCTGGATGCGCTTGTTACTGTATCTCGATACCTTTCGCTTCTTTGGTGCTATGCTGGTCGTATTGAAAGTCCTGATGAAAGAATCACTCATTTTCTTTGCCCTTTTAATCGTGGTGTTGGTAGGTTTTCTACAGGCATTTATCGGCATGGATCAGGCAGATAATGATCTGGAGGCTACTATGTTTATTGTACAGGCTATGTTGAACGCCATCATGCAGAGTCCAGATTTTGAAGGATTTGATCGATTTGCGGTAAGTCTTCAGATACTTTGTTTGCGCGCAATTTGTAGCAAGAGCTAACCTTTTGATATTGAGCAGCCGCCTTTTGGTTTGATTCTCTATTATATCTTTACATTTGTGGTTATGGTTATTCTCCTTAATATCTTGATTGCGCTCTATAACTCAGCATACGTGGACATCACTGATAATGCTATCGATGAATATATGGCTTTGGTAAGTTTTCGTCTCTCGACATCAGACACGAGTCCATAACCAATTCGCAGTTCTCCGCGAAAACGATACAATTCGTTCGTGCGCCAGACGAGAACGTGTTCATAGCGCGTAAGTATCATCTGCCTCTTATCAGCCAAATTTCGTGGCTCGTGAAGTCTTTGGAAAACATCTGCCCAACCTTTCCTGAATATACGTCTAATACATAGATCTAGCATTCAACCTCATCGAGCTCTTCTGTCTCGTCATCCCCTTCGAATGGTGGATGCCGCGCCGCCGCTACCAGCGACTGAACGACTACGTCATGGGCGTCATCTACTCCCCGCTCCTGCTCATCACCGCCTTCCTCGAGACTCGCCAAGCCCACAAGGTCCGGCATAATCGCCGCAGAGGAGAGGATGATGACGATACAGTCGAGGAGTGGGAGCAGTTGTCCGGCATGTGCGATTTTGAGGCCGAGGGCTGGACGAAGAAGGTCGAGCTGACTAAGCCGAATGTGGAGACTAATGCGGCAATTTTGGAGGTTAGGAAGTTGGGGGCGGAGATTAAGGAGCTGAAAGGACTCATTGAGAGCATGAAACGCGGAGATAGCTAGGGTTGATGGATGAGTAATTGGCGTAGAGCGGGTAAGGGGGAACAGGTCAAGGAGAGTATCAGGGCCGGTTTATGAATGGAGGCTTTGTAACGATTCCTGTCTGTCATGGCTAATGGATGACTTGCGATGAGTGTAAATACGAAAATTGTATACTTAAGATTGAAGCCCCACAAGAGTCTGCTTGTTAGGGCGTCCCACAGGCTTGCAGAAATCATCACGCTGAGAAATGAGACCAGTTCAGCCGGCGTGGTCCAGTTATTGTAATCTTGTGATTCAGTGGGCATTAACAAAAGCCACCATTCGCTTTAAAAGACTTTAGAGGTTTCCCTGGTCCCTCTGCATTCGACTCAATATCCAATCTCCTCACTTCTCCTACCCCACCTTTTCCTTCTCCGTTATCCTAAAATCCTCATCGCCTATACAACGCTCAATTTCCGACTGGATCGCCAAAACCCAATGATCCCGCTCCGCGCGACTCCTCGCTCTAAACACGATACTGCGTCCCGTTGTCCCCAGCTTCCCAACGCGCTTAATCTTTGTTCTTTTCCCCTCGTTGACGCCGACTTCGCCGCTGGGGGCTCCTTCGCTCTCGCTGCGGAACCAGCCCTTCTTCTGCCCATGCCACACCACGAACGTCGTCATGACGTCCTCGTCGGTGCTGGTCCAGCCGTCCTCGAGGTAGATCTTGGGCAGGGCATGGTGGCCCGGCTTGTTGGAGTCGAAGGTCTGGTTCTGGTACAGCAGGTCATTTTCGGTGAGTAGACCCGAGTAGATGTAGCAGTCCTTCAGGCTGATGGAAGCGGTGCGCTCATGATGGATGTGCGCTCGCGTTTTGCCAGTGCGTTCGCGCAGCACGTCTTGGAATATGAGGAGTTGACCGGTGGATAGGATCACGGAGCAGCGCGTGAAGGTGGTGTGGCGGCGGGGCTTGCGGTAGAGAGTGCCAGACATCTGTGTCGTGCACGGTTAGCTGAAGAATCAATTAGCAGAATATGGAAGATATGGTTTACGTGTATGGTCCGACAACAGGAAATGCCGCAAAGGTTATACAATTCTGGAGAAGCGTAGGATTGCGTAACCTCCCATTTACGCGCAAATTGGCCGACATAGGCTTCAGTTTCTTCGTCGATGTTGAGTTTCTCAAGATTTTGGTGACGAACAGATTTATAGAGCCTGATATCACTAATGGTGCGGAGTTTCCAGTACTTGGCCAGTTGCCGGAGTCGTTTGATCCATTCCTTCTTTGTTTCCTTGTCATAGGCCTAACGAATGAGCGCCACGAAAGCAAGAAAGAAAGATGGAGCGCTATCACTTACTTGAAGACGAATTATCAATCCGTTCCGAAGTACCAGTTCAAATGTACGGTCATCATTAAACTCCTTAGTAGCACCGTCATCTCTGGTAGTGTCCTCAACCTCAGCATCAAAGTCAACATCCGACCCCGATTCGATATTGTCATCTGCTTGCGTTGCACCCCTTCGAACCTTCCGGACCTTGATCACGTCGCAAAGATTAATGTAGCCATCACAATTCAACAATATGTCCGCTTTACGCTCCGCCTCGTCCTGGGCGTCTTGATCGTGGAGTCTTCTGCTCTGTGGTGTTCCAGAATGCTCAGCAGATAGCCACTCTATCTCGCCGTCTCTGACGGGATAAGGATTAACAGCGTAAATCAAAGGAATTTTATCTGCGATCTGGTGCGCAGTGGGGACTCTTGAGTTACCTGAAGAAGGCAATTTTGGTGGAGGAGGGGGGGTAGTATTTGCCGGCCTGGAAAAGACAAGGTACTGGTCGTGCGTGGAGAAATAAAGTCGTTTGAAAAATAACCGTCCTAGCTTTCTATCAGCACCTCGCTGCGAGGTCAGTCGTATCAGAAAACCTTCCACTGGTGCGGGTTCGGTCAACGTCTTCTTCTTCTTGCGGGTTATTGCTGTGGTGGGGTAATGCGATTTGGGACGCAACTCAAGCTCGTGCGATTTCATCATGGCAATCGTGCCATACATTTTCCGTTCATTGGCCCCATGGATCCACTCTAGACGGTCATATCTCTTCCAAGCCAGGCCGATACGCTCCCCTTTGCACCAAGCATCTAGAATGTCGCTCCATTCTTTAGAAGTGTCCAGCATAGACAGGCACCTTTTGATAAGATTACTCGCTACAGCTTCTTCTTCTTTCATTGTTCGAAGTATAGCTTCTTCTTCGCCATCTTCAGTTTCTTGGACTGCAATTTGTGACTGTTCTAATTTCTCAAATGGATCATCTATGCGAAGACTAACGTTCAGATCGGGAATGTTGATTTGAAGCTCGGACGCTCTACGCCAACCAAGCACATTCCGTAAAAAGGTGTACCATTCCACAGCATGGGACCCAGTCCGTGCTTGCATAATGTAGATCCTTGTGCCACGGGAACTGGGTGTCCAGACCACTACCGATTTATCTAGAGCGGAGTATAGATTTACCTTGGCGATTTTACGGCCAAGTATGATTTCATGTTTCGCACTCTTGTTAGTATGAGCCTGCTCAATTGCTGGGATGACCTAATACACAGGAAATAATTAATAAGCTTCACACTAAATTTAATACTTCAGTTAATTTAAAGCACATACTCGGGTTTTGTACATCTGAAGAACTAAGTCGGCCTGCTCGGAGACATTTTGCCTACAAACAACCATATATTCTCGCCATTTATCAGTCGTTCTTGAATCAATCTTCTGATTATTGTTCTCGTCGTAATCATCCGGCACGTCCTTAGCGGCGTCCACCCGAACAAGCATTCGCTCCATTTTAATTACTTGGCCGTCTCTGACTTTCTTCCTCCTCACACGTGTTGAGGCACGTTGAATAGTCATTTGCGCAGCTTTCGCTTTCAGCTGTAGCTCCGCAAGCTTGGAATCTTTCGGGATGTCGAAGTGGACAAGACCACGAAGGGTAGACCTCGTTCGTGTAACTGCAAAGCCAGTATCTTCTCCTGTGGCATCTGCGGGTCCTGCTGGGTCCGCAGGACCGTTCTGTGACTGTCCTGTCACTCTGGATATGATTTCCTTTGTAGTGGCAGTCGCGCTTTGATCCGCAACCGACTCCTTTTTAACCTTGTCAGCTTTACGAAGAAGTGGCGATGTAGAGGCAGTTTCTCTCAATGGGTCACTAGCTCTAGAACTTGCCATTGAAAAGTTGCCAGTTTCCGTGATTGATTCACTCCGTTTCCTAGGCGAATCTCTTCCATCTTTTCCCAATCTCTCTGTAACCTGTAGTCCACTTGATTTCCCATCAATCTCATCCTTCCCAGTCCGATCCGGACCATGATCTCCCGATGATCCCTCAGAAGCCGTGACATATGAATGCGTGCTAGATTTACGCCGTGTTTCCGTCGATGCAGGCGTCTTCGAAACCTTGGGAGAAGGGGTACTCCGGTCGGTTGGTGGCGTATCCTCGTCTGGTTCCGACGGAGCATCCATAATCTCTGGCGAGTTCTCACACGAGACTATTTCATCGTCCGGATTAGAACCTCTAGGAATCGGCATTGCTGGCGGAGTTTTAGTGGTAGCTAGCGCTGACCCACTGCCTTCTGCTGATCCGCCTGCTTCCTCTTCATCTTCCACAGATAGATCATCAGGTTGTGGAAAGCTGTGACCGTATATTGCTGAGGTGCTGGGACCTTCCAGCCCGGTAAGACGTCGTTGGCGAGACTGCTTTGCACTGGCTGAGAAGGTGGCTGCTCGTGAGGAATAGTTGATGTGCAGATGGTGTTTGTACCAATCCCGGCGGTGGCTCTTCAGCCATCCTTCCTAATACACAAGTATTAGACGAAATCTTCGCGCATGTATATTTGGGGGGCGTAACGAACGGGTATCGGCCCTATGAATTCGCGCCGAGAGGTAAGGAAAAGGTGTTCGGGGGTAGCATGTTGCTGTCAGATGTCAGCAATTGATTCGTCAAATATCAAAGAGGCCGTACGAGTCTTTGTGCAGTGTATGAAGTGGGTGATAGGTGCAACAAGTGGAGCTGTTCATGCCATGAGCGGCACCGTCCCGTGGTTTCGGTCATTTGAAAGAGTGAGGGTTGAATCGGAGAAGGTAAAGCGGAGACAGGGACACGGCCTTAATGCGATTAAAGAATTAGGATATTAGAGGAGGATATAAACAGGAGCAAGTAAAATTACAGTGGAAGGGCAAAAAGGAAGGGAAGAAGAGTGAGGGCCAGGCAGGAAAGCAGGATGCGGAGGCCCGCTTTAACGGTCCATGCTTCCAATTTTTGATGCGCCTCGATCGTCATCGCCAAACAATCCCTGACGCGCGACCAAAGATCAGCCAAGCATTTGCAAGCCCCCTAATTCAACTTCAACTCTGAACCTCTTCCATTATGAATAAAGAATAAATATATATTCTCCCTCATTAATTTCCATATTTTAAATCACTCTCCTCAAAACATAACAGCAAATACCCTCCTTATCTCTACTCGGTCCCAGTGGAGCTTCAACAAGATTGGTTGTTGTGAAATTCAAGCCTCGCAGCTGCATTAGCAGTATCGAGTGGGGGATCTGCCACATTTGCTTCTCCGGCCAATGGCTTCAGGGGCTAATTAACCCCACAGTGCGGTGAAAAACTCCAAAAGACTACTAAGTTTGATAGCGCAATTACCCGCAGCAATTTAGGCTGCCGATGATGGGCTTCTAAGTTTAATGCTCTACGGAGGTCCCTAACAAAAGTTCTTGCACCTTCCTAATTAGGAAGTTTGGCTTACCGCCCACTGACCGCCCCAAAAATTCTGACGGCAGAATAACTTCTGCAGCCTCATCACCTCCATTACCGATACCAACGCCACCAGGTCCCCTTAATGCTTTCTAAAATTGCTCAAGGACTCCTCCAGCTCGAATATTGCTTTGCTAACTATGGGCTTTCATCAGCTTGCGACCAGGGCTTAGGCCCTGGCTATGAAGGCTATAGGAGCAACCCTTTAACATATCGAACGTATTACTAAAATTAAGCGCCGAATACTATAATATATCTTTAAAAAGGCCCGTAGTTGTGGCTGGGACCCTTCCTCTTGTCCTCTTATTCTTAACGGCTATATTATTAATGCTCCTCGCACTGGATTAAAGGTTAAAATTACCCACGAGTTTGAATAGCGAATTCTTAAGAAAGTTACTACTGATAGATTTGGTAGAGAGAAGTCCTGCGCCTATATTGCCGCTAAGTGTAGCTACTCTACTTAAACTATCTGGCGGGTTCTTTAACGCTATAGATATTAAAAGACGAAACTTATAAGGAAGCCTTGCCTCTTATAAGAGATAAAGGAAGCTCGCCTATAGTTCGCCTTGCGATATAAGTATTGGATAATTAATAATTAGAAGGCTGTTATTTAGAGCAATAAAACTAGCGTTATTTTAGGCTATAGAAGAGGTGGATATAGGCTCTGGCGTTTAGCTAAAGAGAAGGTAAATAAGAAGGTAATTTAACCTTAATTTCCTAAAGCTACTAAGTTTATGTTTTAGGGCGCGTTCTTATATAATTAGAAGGCTCCCTATTATATATAGAGGCCTGAGACTGCATAAGAGAAGAAGGCTTCGAAGATTAAGCTTTAAAAGATTAACGAAGCAATTAAGCCAGAGCTTTATATGGCTTGGCAGCTTACTACTAGTATATAATAACTCAGGCTTCGCAATAAGCTAGGTAGAAAGCCTTAATTCTATATAACTAAGGAGAATGGCGCCTTCTAGAGAAACGGGAAAAAAGGGGGCATTAATTGGTATCGCTACCTTACTACTATCCTCCTTCCTATCCTCATTCCTTTTGGTATTAAGTGCCAGATTAATTACCTAGATACTCTTATTTAAGAGGATAAAGCTCCATCTTATATATTATATTACTAGCAGATCTACTTTAACGCAGTAGGCCTCTAGCGCCTTCTTTAGCCCGGCAATTTGCCTAATTTAAATATAATTAAACCAGCTTGGGCCTATCTTAAATAAGTTACTATATAGAAGAGAGCGCTAAAAACTAGAGTAGAAGCTGAGCGAGCATGGCGGAAGGCTTGGGAGGAGCTTAAGCAGTGGCGAATTTAAGCTTAGATTGAACGAATTCCACATTATATTAAAGAGGTTATTCGCTGTAAAGGAGGCAACGACTATCACGAAGGCGCTGCTAACTATTAACGCGATTGGAAGGCGCTTAAATATATGGATGAATATTGGCGCCAGGCTATTACTTATATGCGACAGCAGGTGCTTTTAGGCCTTAATTGAGTTGATCTAACGGAGCCTCTACTAAGTACGCCTAAGCCGCCAGAGCTTCCAGAGCGCATGAAAATAGGACCTCAACTACCGCACGACCTTTTAGATCTAGAGCCTCTGCATGGCGATCACGATCCGAAGCAGCGTCGCCGACGTCGACCCAAATGGGCCCTCCAGCCGCCTGCTCAATCGAAACCTCCCTCCGATAAGCCTCCCCTCAAGCCTCTGCCACCCGTCGAACCTCCTCCCCCTCCTCAGCCGCTCGAGCTTCAGAACCGACCGAATACAAAGGGCAGAAACACAAAGACGGCAGCGTTCAAAGTCAGCTTTGTAGAGCCTCAGCGGCAGGGGTAGCAGCGGCAGGAGCAGCAGCGGCAGGGGCAGCAGCGGCAGGAGCAGCAGCGGCAGGAGCAACGAGCTCTAGATGGGCAGGAGGATTAACACCAAGCAGCGGATATTAGGTGGCGTACAGTCAATCAAACTACAAGGAAGTGGGTAAGGAAGAAGGACCCTACTACTGCCTCTAGGGAGGCTGTAGGTAACGGCACGGCCTCTTCTGTAGATGTTAGAGGAAGGTCCTTAGAGCCGCCTGCAGATCGTCCTCTAGAGCCTCCAAAACACCAAGCGTCTATACAAACGATTAATAAGAAAGCAGGAAGAAGGCAGCGGCGAGAGGTTGCTGCTCAACCAGAGGACCTTATAGAGTCGGTGGAGGAGCCAGTACAGGGCAGGAACCTACGGTCGCGCAGAGCCCGCAACCTCGAAAATACCTAGCTTATTGATTAATCAATTAATTGCCTATATATTGCCTTTTATTTGAAGCTTTAAATGCAAGTTTTGAGCCTCTGGTGACAAAATGTATAATATTTTGGTAGGCGGTGAGCCAAACTTCCTAATTAGGAAGGTGCAAGAACTTTTGTTAGGGACCTCCGTAGTTTTCAGATAATTATCGATCTCAGTAAATTCCAAAACCTACTTTGACCAGCTTTACGGTTGCCAGCCAACCATTTATAACGTTAAGCAATAATACTAGCAGAATTTATGTGAAGCCATTGATCACACACCTAATTCTACTCCATCGCAAAAATTAATAGAATCAGATCAGCTAGCTCTCTTCCACGCTTCTACTGCAATTCTCTCCATTTCCTCTCACACATCTACTCAATTCTCATCCTTGATACCTAAGTCCTGATTATCTAGCCTCTTCCAAACTGTCAATCCGCCAAAGAACACCGCCCTCAACCCAGCCAAGAACCCACGAAGCCCCATCGATTGCCCCTTCATTCACTCTATCGTAGCCGCGTTGGAAGCGACAATATCGATTGATTTTCTGGTCTAGGACTGAGTTTTGCCAGTAGGACCTTTTTGCTCAAGTATAGTAACGAATTGTTCTAGTGTGACAATGCCGTCTGCAATGTAGTGGAACCGATTTTTCGTGTGTGGGTAGTTCGATAGCGCGCCAACGATTGCGCAAGAGTGTTTGCAGCGAAGTCATGCTAAACGGATGATATCCGCTATTAGAAAGTCCTGCGGTCCTGAGTCAAAGTTGAGAGCGATGCTACCAATCCCTATAGGTATAGTATATGTCATCATCATATCTTCTGCCTTTTATTTTTCTCTCAGAATTGAGCCGTCAACGGGCCGGTAGCCTTGAACACAGATAGGAAAAAAACATACATCTTTCCAAGATCACGCCAGGGTGGATGGCTGCGAACGCGATCTTTCCCTCGCTGGCCCGGGCCATCAGATAGTTATGCACGACTCTCTTTATAGAGATGACAGGGGTTCGCGGTGGTGTCATCGCTCCGATTAGCTCGCCGGTGGCACCATTGCCGCCAGCTGTGTCCGGTGCCCACTCGCTGGGTATGAGAAACTTCACACTGGCTTCGATAGCAGCATCAACTAATGCTAGCTGCAACTTGTCGAGACCAGAGCCCGACGCAAATTGAGTGACCATTATAACGGCGTCTTGGCCACTAAGCGCGCCGATAAGGGTAGAATGTTGAGTCAAGTCAAATAGAGGCAGTGCGGACGGAAGGGGGAGGGAGGGATATGTAGAAAGCGGACGGCGGAGCAAGACCGTGATATCGAACTGGGTAGTAGAAAAGGGTTGAAGCAATGGAAGGCCGAGTTTGCCGGTCTGACGTGAATCAGAACGATTAGGATCCCAGCGTGATAAGAACAGGGAGAACAGGACTAACACCGAGCCAAGCTACCCTCTTGATAGCTATGCTTACTATTAAAATGTAGGAGTTGCAAGTTGCTGTTGACTACTTAGAAATACTCAGAAAGCCGGAAATTATAGGATATACTTGAATGTAACCTGGGAATACTGACATGATCATCCGCATGGTAAGAATTATCCAACATTTTCCGCTGAGTCTAACCAACATTATTTCAGCTCAACAAATGCTAGGCCAACTTAGATGTCCTACAACTTGTGCAGTTAGTCTCTAGTAAAGTAAAGAGTGTAGTCCGCTGTACTAGTCCATTATGGCTAGAAGTGTTAATAAACATAACAATCGGCTCCCAAACAAATAGGCAATCCTTTGTGAACTGATTCCTAAATTCATAATCCCTTTGTATGTCTTTATCTTTCTTCCGCACATTTCATCTAACTGCAGAGCCCTATCCCTCGCTGAGCAAGCCAGTATCCTACATCGCATCGATCCAAGCAGGCATAATTGCAAATAAATGCAACATAGCAAAGTACACCGGCCCAACTACTTCATCCCAGTTGTCGGACGGACAAGTCACTCATAAGAACTCTGTCGATTGAAGCTGGCTCTAGAAGCTCTCTATATACATGGCGTTGGGGCAAAAGACTGACGACGACTCTGACGACGACACTGACGACGATTTGGAACTATTACTCAATCGCCACCAGGTCGACATTGCCACTCAGTCGGTGATAGGTAATGAATAGGTAATAGAAAATAGATAGTAAGACATACGATGACAAGAAACAGGGTGTGAGTCATAAGGTGGTACCTGACAGTGACCTCAACGTTCGACACCAGTCTATTCGTGAACCCACCCACTTTGTTTCCATACTATAGGCCGTCATCACCACTTCTATCACCAACATTAATGCCAGCGCAAATGTTCCTCTAGATATTAGGTGGGATGTCGGACCTGAGGTTGTTGTCGGCCCACGGTTATCTGGGCTGCTTGATAACGGTGATCATCATCACCGGCATTCTGATGAACTGAGTATACCGGTCGCTGATGAGGGCTTGGAGGGAATGTACGCAGATACACCTAAGAACTAGATGACAGAGGGAAACAGTGGTAAAATAAAGGAGGGCGGGTGGGACGAGTGGGAGAGTTGTTTGAGCTCTGGCGAGGATGACATTGTCATAGCTGATGCGCGTAGTCTTTCCTTGGCTGTGGGTTGAAGAGAACTGGAAAACCGCTATTTGGTAAG
>Ga0307515_10008884_pt1 | contig 19517 bp, 5 predicted proteins | sample 17_EM_MG_FD_194513 | JGI IMG/M metagenome (GOLD analysis project Ga0307515, IMG submission 194513) | Populus trichocarpa ectomycorrhiza microbial communities from riparian zone in the Pacific Northwest, United States - 17_EM | ecosystem: Host-associated > Plants > Roots > Unclassified | place...
TAACCCCTACCTACTTTACCTTAACAACCCTATAAGTTTCAAAATAGTTGGTTTATAGACTAATAACACCCTCCTACTAGCTAACTTAGTTTTTACAGCTTTAGAATAAAAGAAGATTAAGAAAGCTAAGTTCCTAACTAAAGAACGTAAGTAACTTACACTAGAATACCTAATTAAGTTTAACGGAGGCATTATCTAATAACAGGATTATGTAATTACGCTTATATAAGAGCGCCAATACTAGAACTTAACCCTTATTAATATTAAGGAAGCTACTACAATAACTAGTTCTAGAGGCACTATTTACATAGCACTTATACTTAAGGACCAATATATCGCCCAATAAGCGAGAGGAGCTTATATTACGTCCGTATACCAGCCTAAAGCTTTTTTTAATTTATCCTACGCTGCCTAGGTAATTAACCCTAACAAGAAAGACGCAAAACTACTTAATAAGAGAATTCAGTGGCAAATTAAGAACTTAATAAGAGGCTTAAGCTTTATTAAGCTCAATATAAAGACACTTTAACTACTTATATTTACTAATTCCTTATTTATAAATAACAAAGACCTCTTATTATAGATTGGATATATCCTAGTACTAGCAGACTTATTAAATAAGGCGAATATTATCTACTAGTCCTTAGTTAAGTGTAAGAGAATTACCAAAAGCGTACTAGCCTCCGAATTATATACTATGGCCTATAGTTTTAATATCGGCGCTGCAATTAAAGCTACAGTCAAATTACAACTTAATATTAGCCTCCCACTTATTCTTTGCACTAATTCTAAGTTAATTTATAAATGCCTTGTTAAACTAGGAACTATATAAGAGAAGAAACTTATAATTAATGTTATGTGCCTACGCCAGTTATATAAAAGACGTAAAATAGCAGAAGTTAAATAGATTAACGGAGACAGCAACCCTATGGACGCTATAACTAAAAGTAAACTATTATTAGCCCTTAAGCGACTTATCGACATAAACCAAATCGAGTTAAAGACAGTGGAATAGGTAGAACGCACTATATTAGTGACCTAGTTAATTAACGTGTAAACATAGCAAAGAGGGTGTATATAATCTCTATGTCACGTAACCGTAATCTATAGTAATCTGCGGCAACCTATAGCAATCTACCTGTACCTATAACACTACCTGGTACTATTATAACCTATACTATAACAGCAAGGAAGGAAGGAAGGAGAAGTGCGTATATGGATTTTTGAATTGCACAGTTATAGGATACCGGATCCTTACGTTTTCTAAAGTATTCTTAGTATAGCTAGAAGTATTAGATACATCGTAAGGGCGGCTAAGGCGCTAGTGGTAAGCGAGCCAATGGTGATTTTCTATACCGGGTATGGAAAATCGTGATTGGTTGACAGAGGTCACAGGAGAACACGCGACAAGCCTTACCTCTCGCGACGCGTAGATCTTAGAGAATCAATCATCCATCTACAACACCGTATAGTACATATCATTGTGATATATGTATTCTGCACGTTGTAAAAGTCATACCAACAAGTAGAGTATTAGCCATAGAATTAAGGACAGCTGCTTACTCTGCCACAGCAGCAGCAGCTTCTGCGATTGCTCTCTCACATCTACCACCCCGACCGTAGTGTTGTACTTAACTTCCTCCCCTCCCTCTGCGATAGATCGATATCTGTCAATTCGCACTCCCCCCCAATCTAATGAAGTTATCCTTGCTCTAAAATCGATTAATTCGGACGCTAATGATACTAAGGAGGTGCTTAAGCTTAAGCTGCAGGGCCGTAATTACATTCGTTGTAAAGCCTTAACGAAGAAGCCGAAGTATATTAAGCAACGTACGTCACCTATATGGCTCTAGGGTGAGGATCTACGACTTAAAGAAGGCAATGGCTCGATAATATATTACTACTGTTATATTTATAAGAAGTTAAAGAAGCCACAGGAGCTCTTAATTATATTAAGTGGAAGATCTACCGCGTTAACTTACCTTGTTAATAACTATAATATAGACAAAGCTACGGGCTTACTAAAGAAGCACCGTGATCCTATTTCGGCATAGCTAATAATTAAAAACTACCCTGCCGAGAGGTCTCTTATTTAGAGTTGTAATTTTAACACTTTTAAGCAGCTGCTTATGTGATAGGTTGTCTATTATTATATCGCATTCTTTTAATTTAAAAACGCCTATTTCTGACAGCTGCTATACTTTATATACCCTAGGCTTAAGAAGTTATTACTAAAGGCCTCTAAAACGATTCGCGGGTGGGTTAAAAGGTTATTTAAATTGCGAAAGGATAAATTAAGGAAGGAGCTAAAGAACGCCCATAGTATAATCTCAATATCCTTTAATCTTTGGACATCGCTAAATGCACTTAGTGTCCTTGGTATAGCGGCGCATTTTATTAATAAATTAGGCAGGCGTTGCTATGTAGTATTAGGCCTTTGTGAAGTTGTTAGCGAATATAGCGGTAAGAATATAGCAGCTGTCCTTCTTAATATCTTTAAAGACTATAGGATCTGCGGTAATATTAGGTATTTTATAACTAATAATGCGGAGTTAAATGATATGTATATTAAGGTAATACTTTAAGCGCTCTATCTAGGAATGTTAGTAAAGAAACGGAAGGCCCGTAGACTTTATTGTTTTGGATATATTATAAACCTTTACGCCTAGGCCTTTATTATAGGGGTTAATGCAGAGAATATCTATAAAGATTTGGCTGCTATATATCGCGACCAGGATTTTAAAAGAATAGAGTAACTTTAGAAAAAGCGCGGAGCGGTTGGATTGCTTTATAATCTTGTCTAATATATTTATATAACTCCCTAGCGTCGCGCGGCGTTTAAAAGGATTTAAATTAGGAGTACTTTAGCTAAGTTTGATGGCTTAGAGGTACGTAATAATATCTTAGTATTAAGATTTGGGTTAAGATTTTGGGTATAACGTCAAAAGATAAGGGTTTAATTCGCTTGGGTATGGATTATTAATTAGCCGGTAGAAAATTAAAATTAAAAATCTTTAAAAAATTAATTCTAATGGCTGCTAGCTTATTTAAAATAATTAAACGCGTTGAAACTCCTTATTTTTAGCTATCTCTCGCTTTCTTAATTATAAGGAACGTATTATAAAGTTCTATGAGGATTATATACCAGGCCCTGGCGTTAAAGCACTTAGTAAAGATAACCTACTTCTTACGCGATATTGGCGGGAGCTTAAGCATCTATATAATTACCTTAAAGCTTTTTACGAGGCTACCGTTATGGTAGAAGGGAAGTATATGGGCCTTGCGGATTACTTTTAGACTCTTAATTAGCTTTTACTGGAGCTTAAAAAGACTTAGCAAAAGTTTACTAAGCTTGCCTCCTAGAAATAACGAACTGCGGAGTTATAAAACTATAAGTAATTGGCTGGCTGTTTGGAGGCTGCATAGCAGAAGTATAAGAAGTATTACTATAAGGTAGATAAGACAGCTGCTTACTACGTAGCAATCGTTCTTAACCCAACACTTAAGATGTAGTGGTTTTAGGATAATTAGGGGGCGCATAAGGATAAGTAGGCTTAAATTTTAAAAGTTAAAGCTCTTATATAAGAGCTCTGGCTTAAATACAAAGGCAAGACTTAAATTACGCCTTTAGTAACAATAGATAATTCTACGCCGCCGCCGTTAAAGCTAAAGATCTACACCTCTACTCGCAATCATAAGCGTCTTAAAAGGACACACGCTGATAACCCCGCTGATATACCTCCTACCGCTCCTAATTGCTTGCAGGAATATTTAGAAACGAACTACCTCCGTACAGACGACTCTAACAATTTTAATGTCATATAATATTAGCTAGATCGCTACAACAGCTAACCCGATCTTACTCAGTTCGCCCTTAATATATTTATAATACCACCTATATTAAATAAGTGCGAGCGACTCTTTAGCAGCTGTAAGATTCTTCTAGAGGATTATCGCTCTCGCTTATAAATGGATATTATTAAGGCAAATAAGTGTCTTCGCTACTAGTATAGGCCTCTAGGTAAGGGCACGTTTAATAGTTCGGAAGTGGGAATTATAAAGGGAGAGCCTACACTATAATCCGTATCACTAAAGGAGGTCTTAAAGGCCCGAGTCGCTGCATACTAAAAGGCCATGGAGGAAGCTGCGAAGGTAGCAGTGGAGGCTGTAAAGGCAGTAGCGGAGGCAGCTCCGGCTAAGCCAGAGGCTATTAAGCTTGGTAATGGCGATAATAAGAGCTCCGATGAAGACGCGTACGCTGCCTTTAAGGCAATTAAGGTAGAAGATGAGGAGGCTTTTGTATAGGAAGCTAAGCGATTTAGAGTTAATATAATAAGCTTAATTAAGTCTTCCTTCTTTTCCTTAATACCACCCTACCGCTAAGACTTACTATTTATAGTATATATTTGATATGGAGCCATACTGGAGCCCTGGAGCTCCACGAGCTTTTAGGCGTATGGAGTGGATTTAGGGGTCAAATCCACTCCACTCCAGTCCAATCCTTTCACTGCTGCACCCATTGGGTAAATAACTCGGCTTCTGGGAGGCTCTCCCTCACAATAGGAGGGAAATACGCGAATGAAAGAATAGGGACTGATAAAGCAACTACATAGATAGTAATGCCAGCAATGCCGGCAACAGTTCTAAGTTGTGGGTAGGTATAGAAGACAGAGGCTCCTAATGCTGCCGAGCGAATGAGCTTAGCATTCCAGATATGTTGCTTATTACTTGTCTATTTGGATCTCTTACAAGCAGCGGTAAAGTTTAGAGCAACCGGTATTGCTGTAAAGCAATTAGCCATCACTGGTCGATGGAGAAGCAGCAGCGAGCGTGCTGCAGAGTAAGTAAACATACTGCTTTGCGTACGCAAAGAAGCAATGAAATCTGCTTTTGATCTTGCCCATTTCCAGCTGGCAAATAATCCAAAAACGAAGAAAGCCACATATGTCGTATAAATTACCGCGTTTGAAGTCGTGTTGGAAAGCTGGTTCGTCATTGTGTCTCGGAAGAAACAGCCATAAACTCTTGGACTTGAGACATTAAATTGGGAAGGGAAAAACGAGTAAGTTGATTTCAACAAGGTGCCCGCACTAATTTATTTGAGCACTGTGCATTATTTAGGCCGGCGTGGTCCAGACCCTGTAGGGCAGTTGGCCGTTTATAACATGAGGAATTGCATCTTGGTTCACCTATCACGCCACTCTGGTTTATCGCAGCCGAATAGTTAGTTCACGAAAGAGGAATGCCACCTATCGCTTATCGTGCCTGTATGCAGATTGCTCTCGATTCACCCCTCAATGTACCCTGCAAAGGCACGCCGCTAGTCTAAGCGACACACCACTACACTCGGCGACATTTTCCTCCACCGGGACCCTCACTTTTTATCTCCTGCAACAAAATTGCTAAAGTATTGTCAAATCATAGCTCTCCTCAATGGCATTCAACTTCGAGGCTTTCCTCTCCAAGGTTGACCCCTCTCAGAAATACAAATATCAGTCCCTTACCGGTGGACTCGTCAATCTAACAGTCCGTGCGACGAAGCTTTCGCCTTTTGTTGACGGCAGTATCTTCCCAAAACATGATACCCTAATTCTGAAATACGCTCCGCCTTTTGTTGCCACGATTGGAGAAGCAGCTCCTTTCTCTCAGGACCGCCAAGTATGACCGCCTACATTCAAATCAAACATGCATTACAAGATACTGATTTGTGTAGCTGATGGAGGCTCGAGCTCTGGCCCAGTTTACCTCTCCTCAAGGACCTCTTTCCGACCTCGGACGGCCTAGTTCAGTCTCAGTCCCGGAGCTACTCTATCACAGTCCAGAAGAACATGTTCTCGTCTTTCAAGACCTAGGACCTTTGCTCACTCTCTATGAATATCTCGCTGCCATCCCAAATGAAACCACCTTTACATCAATAAGTGCTCAGGAAGCTTGTCCAAAAATTAGCTCAAGAATAGGAGAATTCTTTGCCAGGCTGCACTCACCGAATTCACTAGAACAAGTCAGCATATAGACGTCTGGTGACGTCCAAAACCCTCTCGGCAAAGATCTAGTCCTTCAAGCAGCGGTAATGACTATTAAGGACTACCTTACTCGATTCAACATTCCTGGCGTTCACAGCCTCTCCTCTCGAGTACTCACAGACTATCAACGAGATGATCTGCCAATGGAGCGATGCTTCGCTCTAGGTGATTTCACTCCCGGTGCAGTCCTCCTCGCGGTATCTGACGGGGACCAGCCTCTGGGTATTATTGATTGGGAGTTCTCCGGCGTCGGCCGAGGTCCAAATGGAGACATGCCGCAATTTCTGGCGTCCTTGCACTTGCTCTTGCTGGCCGCTTCACCCCACAGCCCACGCCAGAGCGCCATAAATTTGCTGATCCAAGGTGCCTGCTCGGCATACCGGCAGCACAGTTCAAAATGGCTCCCACAGCCGCATCTGAAACCGCCAACAGGGTTGAGTGTAACTCAGCGGGACCCCGAGGTGCCTTCAGAGAGCCTCCAGGTTTTTCGATCGGCGCTGATCCTGCATGGCCGGGAGCTGATAAATAATGCCGTTGAGAGAGAGTGGCCGGATTCGCCTCAAAAGGAAAGCAGCGTCCTCATTCAAGAAATAGTGCGGAAGGGCGCTTGGTACATAGAAAGAGCGGGTGATGATATCGAGGAGATGTTAGACGCTACGAACGTAGAGCAGTTACTTCAAGAAGATAGCAGAATCATGCTGAGACTGTTTGGGATAGAGAATTGACACTACCTATGACAGCCTCGTCTGATCCTTCTCTGCACGGTTACGGCTGATTTTACATATCGTGTCTTCGATCTCCTTCACATTTGGTCAATATTCAGGTGTTGTCTGATGAGCTGCTGAAAGAGATTCCGCAAGGAGATTCTTCGCCGATTTCCAGCCTATCTCTCCCTGTCGCACCGGAAGGTATTGTGTAAAGCGAAGGACCAGATTTGTCACGGAGCTGGCAAAGGTAAATTGAATAGTAATTAAAGATTGGACTATTGCTACGTCTGCTAGCTATGCGTGTAGATTCAAAGACGTTGCGCGAGGAGGAAGGAGGAAGGAGGAGGAGCTCAAGCTCTATCGTTAAGTTAGTACATACTTGTACAAGAACTGGGGCCGCAGCAGTGGAGCCAACAGGGTCCGCGGGCGTTCAGGTGTCAGGGGGTTCTTAGGCGCTCCCGTGACAAAATTAAAGTCTTGAGCCTCTGTGGAGACAATTGCGCTCTAGCTCCTCGCAGTGATCTTGTTGGATTGGAGTGGAGTGGATTTGACCCCCAAATCCACTCCATACGCCAAAAAGCTGGTGGAGCTCCAGGACTCCAATGCAGCTCCAGATCAAATATATACTATAAATAGTAAGTCTTGGCATTAGGTGGGTGTTTAGGTAAGGAAGGAAGATTTAATTAAGCTTATTAAATAGAGCCTAAATTGCTTAGTCTAATATAAAATCTTCCTTCTCTTCTACCCCAATTGCCTTAATATCATTGATATGCTCAAAGGCAGCGTGGGCGTCGTCGTCGCTATCATTCCCATCATCCGAATTTAGCTTAATTAGCTCACTTAGCTCCGCTGCTGCCGTTGCCTTTGTAGCATCCTCTATAGCCTTCTTATACGCGGCAATTCGTGCCTTCAAAGCCTCCTTTAGTGATATTAATGGCGGTAAGCTAACGCAGTAGATCTTCCAGTTAACACGATAGGAAGCTCCTACGACTTCTTTAACTTCTTATAAAGGTAATAGTAGTAGTATGTCGCTGAGCCGTTGCTTTTCTTTCGCTGTAGATCCTCACCCTAAAGCTATATTGGTGACGTAGTTTCTTTATTAAGGCGACACAACGAATGTAATTTCGGCCCTATAGCTTGAGCTTAAGTACCTCCTTTGTATCGTCGGCGTTTGGATTAATCGATTTGGGAGTAAGGATAACTTTGTTAGAGTGTGGAGCCGGCTAAACCGATAGATATTATTCCATTTTGGAGGGAGCTAAATATAACACTACAATGGTAAGTGTAGATGTGGATAAGTAGCAGCAAAAGCGACGGCAGCAGCAGGAGAGTAAGCGGGCGTCCTAGATTCTGTGGCTAATACACTACTTACCAGACAACGAGTCAACGTTAGACCCGTCAGAGTTGCCGATTAGCTTTGTATCGTGCACTGACTCCTTAGCGCTCTATTCCTCCTCAGCCTCACTCCGAATTAGGTATAGATCTGGAGCTCCAAGAGCCAAATCAACCTTAGATCCATTCCAATCCACCAATTAGAAGCCCGACTCCAAATCCACATCAAGCCCCAATCCACCTGGAGCTCCAAATAGACCCCGCTCCAACAAGATCACTGGCTCCTCGATCACCAACTGGGTGTCCCGCTGGAGCTTCGTCAGCAACTCGAGGGATACGAGGTCTCATAGGAGTGTGGCTAGGGACTTAGCGTCGAGTACGGAGGACCACGCAAAATTGAATTTCCCCTTCCTTTTTGGGACTAGCGGTTTTCCCCCCATAAGGTGCCTGAGGTTTTGGGCCTTTCGGGGGGCCTTTAGGGGGTCTTCGGGATGTAGACCGCCTAAAATCTCGTTGCTTAGGTGATAGAGCCCCCATAACATTGGCGACCTTATGGGGGGTATCTACTAGTCCCAAAAAGGAAAGGGAAATTCAATTTTGCGTGGTCCTCCGTACGAACTGCCTATTCCCCTCGCGCTAACGCGGACGCGGCGCACTGCAGTATGTCTGATGTCGGCCACCGAGTGGAAGGTCTCAGAGTTTACGGGACAAGATCAGTGCTTTAGATACTACGATCGAGGAAAAGGCCGCAATAAATGTAAAAAAAAAGATGAACAAACCCAAGGTCGAGAAACGCTGGATTTAGGCGCCGAAGGAATTCCTATCAGATTAAAACGATATAAGCGAATTTCTATCTCTTCATACACGTGATTTTTTGTCAATTTTTTGATTGGTGGCTGCGGCTCAGGGGCCTGCAAATGGCGGGCTTATTTTCCAGCTTTTGTAAGCTGTTTTTACTGTAAAAAGGTAGGAAAAATAGCCCTGAACTTATAAGCCTATAGTCCAACTAGCGAAGGTGCATACTTATAAGAAGTAGGGCATAAGCTATATATATAACGGGCTTATATAAGTGCGTCTAAACTATATAAAGATGCTAAGCTAAAGAGAAGAAGAAGAGGGGGCCGCTAAGGCGCTAGTAGTAAGCGAACTAATAGCGATTTTCTATCCCGGGGATAGAAAATCCTAATTAGCTAGTTTTCACGTAATTCCACGCGAGCCCAATCGTGCGATAATAGTGGTGGAATAGGACGTAGTAGGTGGTATACCCTAGCACCGTCCCAATATATATATATATAAGGTGAAGAAGCGAACGCTTAGGTAGGCGGGTGAATTAACAGCAGCTTTAATTAACGAGAACTAGCATATTCAAATTTAATTAGATAATGTTATTACTGCTTAAAGTTCTTAATAAAGAGACTTTAAGTTATGCGCTGTGGGTTACGTAACTCCCTATAGACCCTATTATCTATCTCTTTATACATATAATTTTTTATTAATTTTTTAATTAGTAGCTACGGTATAGGGGCCTATAAATAGCGGGCTTATTTTCTAGCTTTTATAAGCTGTTTTTATTACTAAAAGGTAGGGAAAATAGCCCTAAACTTATAAGCCTATAGTCTAAGAAGAGTAAAGCGTAACTATAGCTAAATTGGAAGAAAATATATATAGAGAGATATGCTTTAGGTATTAGCCTTACGCGTAAAGCTAAGTTAAAGAGAACGCTAGTAGGGTGCCCAGTTAAAACCTTTGTAAAAGGCGGAAGGTGTTAGCCTATAAGGTTAAGTAATAAAGGCGGAAGACGTCTAATAACCAGCGGCCTAGGCGTTAGACCTCCTTATTAGAGAAGCCGTAGTCTAGGGCGTGTTAGGCCGCGCCCCTACGGAAGCTATAACCTATATACTATATAGCTTAGATACTATAGAGGGTTAGCCTTAATTTAAGTATTCTCTACGCGTATAAGGCGGAGAACGCCGCGCTATTAGATGCGGTAAATAGCGGTATAGAGGGAGCCTAGGGGTCTAGGAGAAAAAGCCTTTATAGCGCTGCTATAGGGCAAACCGCGTTAAACGTGGCGGCTACTATAATTTAAACGCCCTACTTATCTTTATCGGTCTTGCTCTATTTAAAATAGAAGGTAAGATAATCTTTAGAGGGGCTAATCTGTATATCTAAGCGGGTAGCCTTAGTTATGGTAAATAACGGTTTAGACCGTTACTTATTGGTATAGGAGATCTCGCCTATACGGAGGTACCCTATAAAGGCGAGGCAGAAGGCAGCGTCGGTATTTACCCCTTAGATTAAGTTGCTGCTAGTTATAATCTTAGCGAGGATACTACGTAAGATTAGCAATTTTAGAGTAGCTTCTTTTAGGCTAGGGTTAAGAGAGGTTGCCCCGTCTAGTATGCGACGAAGTAACGTATTCTTAAATACTATAACTAGGAGAATGTAGTTAACGTATATAGAGCGGATCGCGGCAAGGTATAAGCGTATAGTTTTTAAAGCTACCCTACCTATATGCGGAGAACTATTACTATACGTTCTCTGTACTACCTATTCTATAAGGTTAAATAACTGGGCTAGGTATAGCGCTATAGCCCTTATAGCATAGAAGAACTCCTATAACTTTATACCTAAGGCGTACGTCTTATAGGTACTAGGCTTAATGCTATACTATAAGAGGCTTAAAACCAAGTGAGATTGGCCTAATTAGGTAATAAACGTAGGTAGCGGGCCCGGTAGGTCAATTAACGAGCCTAAAAATAAGCCGTTAGCACTAAGAGATTAATCTAAGGATAGAGATTTTTGGCTGTGGCCTAGTTAAAGTAAAAGAGTGTGTTAGCTAGTATATTATCTTTAGATAAAATCTAGGAAGATTGCAACTAGATATTAAATGCGGCAGCCTAAACTAAGATTTATTAGAGGAGCAAATTGGCAGGGCCTTTAAGCACTATATTTTGCAGGCCTATAAGGGCGACTGTATTATCCGTGTGGATGTAAATAGATAAATATTGCTAAGTAGGGCTTTATTTCATAAATACGTTAGTAATAGCGAGTACTTTAAGCACATTAATGTAGGTATGGAGGTGCTTAGGGGCAGGGGATGCTATAAAGAGGTTATTTTATAGCAGCGCGGAGGCATAAGGGCGCTATTAACTATAAGGAGTAGAATGGGTCTTGGCGGAGGAGTAGCCTAGGCAGTTATAGAAGAAGCTAGTATAACCGTATTTAGATAAGGCGTCCGTAAAGAAATAGATCTAGGGGTAAGTAACGTCCTTTTAAAAAAAACGAACCCTATTTTAAAGCGCTAGGGCTTCGCTCTACTAAGCTAGGTCGGAGATTACCGCTAGCGGGATAGGTAAAGTACGGCGGTTTATAAAAGAGAAAGCTATAATAAGGTCCTATAGCGATCTTAAATAAAATCGCCCTAACTAGATAACTTTTATAGCCTAAGTAAGGCTGCCTTTAAGTTACTAGTACTATTTAAAAAAGACTTAGGGCCTAAGGATAAAGGAGGTAAGTAGATCTTATAGTGCTATCTACTTAGTAGGGGTAAGGGATAGGGAGAAGGTATTAGTGTTAATCTAATAGCCTAATATATCTAACACTGTGCTATAGAAGTCTTTTATAGCGTTAAGAGGAAAACTAAGTAGTGTAATTATAAAGTTATATACGCGAACTACTGGTGCGTAGCTAGTGTCTAGGCGTAAAATAAATATAAAGTTATTTAAATAATAAACTAGTGTAAAGAAGGCGATAATTAGATAGAGGTGGCGTTTAAGGACCTAATATAGGGCTTCTATAAAGAGGTTAAAGAGGAAGGGCGCAGTGGCTAGACTAAAAAGAAGGCAGTATTTAACGTATACTATCTTCTCTCACTTAAATCCTAGTAGGTGTTAATTGGTAATAGCGACTAGGATATTCTAAAAAGCGTCTTTAAGATCACGTTTAAGGATAACGGCGCCTCTTCTAGCGAGGAGGATAAGCGCTAGAATATCGTCTATGGTGCTATAGGCGAGGGTAGAGTGGGCCTTTAGGATAGTAGCGTTAACGGAGAGGCCTCGGCAAGGCTTAGGCGAAGAGAGATTATAAATATAGCGGAAGGTTCTATCTGGCTTAGGCATAAGTCCTAAGGGGAAGTAGTAGGTTGCTTTAGGCGGACAAATAGTAATACGGCCAATAGGTAGATTAGTAGCAATCTTTGTAGTAATTACCCTAGGGTTAGTATTAGAAGGGAATTAATTCAAATATATACGCGCTAGTAGTAAGGTAGTAACTCTAATCCGCGCGCTATATATTAGGATACCCTTAATTAGGGGGCTAAGATCTTTAGGGTATAGAAGTAGCTCATCCCTCTAAGCTAATGCGTTTAATAGTAATGGCGAAGTATAAAGTGGATACCCTAGGGTAAACGCCTTAAATCTTAGCGTTGAATTTGGGTATAGAGGGGGTATAAATTATTATAGAGACCCCTTACAGTCTTTTTTAATATAATTCCCTCTATATACTTTATAGAGATGTTAATAGGAATATAGTAATTTAAAGCACGGCCGGCCTATATTCTAATTACCGCATACCTAGCCCTATAGGGATAAGGTAGATATATCTACCTAAGGGCGTTTTAATAACAAGCTATTATAGGAGGACGATAGGGCCGGGCGTAGAGTGGTAAAGTTATAGTTAGCTATTTACAGTTTAATAGGAATAGCTTAGTTAGTAGGGTTAGTTTAACTAAGCCTTATAGCTCTCTAGTAGACAACTATAGCTAAATTAAGGACGCTATTCTAGACGAACTGTGCAAAGAAGCCTATAATAGCTTAGTAGAATTTTGCCATTATAATAGCTAAGGGGGTTAATATAGCCTAGAGGGTTTGGACGATAATACTATAGTTAATAAAGCCCTTAAGCCAAATACCTATAGAGGAGAAGTCCTTTTTAGAGCTATTACTAAAGGTAATAACTCTTTCGTCTGCCATTAACTCTATTTAATTAGAGTTAATTTTAGATGGGTTATTATATAGCTTTATAAGGTTTTCTAAAACAAATATACCCTTTTAAATTGCGGTAACTTCGGAGACTAGGATCCTAGGAAGAAGTAGGTTTAGGCTCTTTACTATAGGAGGAAGAGAAGACTTACCGAAGTTAACCTCTACCGCGTTAATTATAGTAGGGTTCTTCTTAATAGCGGCGAGCTAAGCCTAGTATATTTCTTCTGTAGCTAACTTTGCCTAGGCTATAGAAGTAGTAAGTGCTTTAAGGGTAGCCTGGTTTAAAGCTGCCTTATAAGTACACTCCTACTTATAGTCTTTTAGCTCTTGTTTATAAATATTCTATAGGCGCTTTTTAGCTGCCGTTATAGCTGTGGTGGAGGGCGTAGGGGCTATAGTTACGGAGGGGCGACACGTTTACGAGCCTTTGCTATTAGGAATACGAGAATAAGAGCATGTGCTATATATAGGGGTGTTTTTAAAAGGGTCTGTTATACAGAGTAGACGGAGAGGAGTAATAGCAACGGCCTAAATTTGAGGCTTTAAGGGAGGAGACTTGACGGTTAAATAAGATTAGGATAAATGAATTAATAGCAGCTTTAATTAACGAGAACTAGCATATTCGAATTTAATTAGATAATGTTGTTGCTGCTTAAAGTTCTTAATAAAGAGACTTCAAGCCGTGCGCCGTGGGTCACGTGACTCCCTATAGACCCTATCATATATATAAAATGCTCTTTTTTTGCTCTTCTCCAACTTTAAAGTATATTTATCTAAACTAAGTCTTTATTAAATAAAAATCCAAATACATAGATTTTTAGAAATACTACTTGTTTTTAGTTATTATTTTTTTTTGATTAAATTTATAATTTAGAGTAGTAGTAATTATGCTGCGAATATGGTGAGTTTTGGTGTAAAATCGCTTAGACGCGGAGACTTTTGTCCACTAACTGTAGAGTCTTATATACTCGCAATCTCTTACTATCAAGGGTGCCTTTTTACCTTATAGCGGCGGCCTTCTATAGGGTATCCGTAGAGTTTCTGTTTAGGTTATCGCGAGATTTTTAAAAGAGAAATAGTTAATATAAATAAATAAGTAAATAAACAATCTAGTTCTCTAAAGCCGACTTCCCTTCTAAAAGGAGTTATAAGGTATATTACCTAGGTATATAGTAGGGAGTAAATAAGCTAAGTATAAGTTATAAAAGAGTTAATAGAAAAGGACAATATAGTAAAGAGTATAGTAATAGCCTTATATGGAGACAAACTAATAAAGAGGTAAGGATGCATATAATTAACGTAATCGTAATCAGCCTATTGATTTTAATTATTATAAAACCACCGCACCTGATTCTAATCGATTATATTAATTACATTAATTATATACTAATTTCCTAATTAGGTATATGGGTGTAAATATAGGTAAATAGTGATTAAAATAGAACTCTAGATAATATATATATTAACTTTTTTTTTTAAGAAAGCCCGCGCGGACGTTTTTTATATATAAAACAGCTGGCTTAGCGCTTTTTAGTTAGCGCCGACTATATAGTAGGAAAATTAATAAATAACTTTCTTAACACTAAAGCTTTATTACTATATTCTATTCCTACCTATTCTTACCCTAAGTGATTATATTAATTATAAACATGTAATTATAATTAAAATATTAATTAAAATTATGATTAGTTAGATTATATAGTAATTATAACTTATATAACTAATAGAATAGTTATATACATCCCTGTAAGGAAGGAAAGGGCTATAAGCCTAAGGTGCTTATAAGGAGGCGCTAAACCTAGCCTTTGGCTAGGCCTTAGCTACTCCTAAGCGGCCCTTAGGCAATATACCTGTCAGAACGTTAATTACATGACGTAGTCACGAGACTACGAAGCGAGACTAACTGGTCTGACCTTAGAGTAGCCCCTTTCTTACAAAAGACAATTAACTACCAACTTCAACACCGCATACGTACTACTATAAGTGATATTCGTGCACGTTAATAAAGTGAGTATACCGATACTGATTAGTAGACGTATAGATTAGGAAATACGCAATAGCAAAGCTTAAAACTACGTATTAGCTTAACTACTAACGCGTTAAATCGCAGAGCTATCACCCTATTTTAGTTAAAGGAGAAAACTACGTTACCCTTAAAGCTTAAAACTACGTATTAGCTTAACTACTAACGTGTTAGATCGCCTAGAGAACCGTATCTTTATTTAGAGAGAGCTACGTTATCCTTAAAGCTTAAGACCACGTATTAGCTTGCTAATGCGCTAGATCGCCTAGAGGACCCTTAAAGCTCGAAACCATGTATTAACTTAACTATTAACGCGTTAGATCGCCTAGAGGACCATATCTCTACTAAGAATCGTCTACAGTGTCTAAGAACTGTAGATTCGTCGATAGGACACGTATATACCTTTATACCCTTAACTTCAACCTTAACTATACCCCTAACCTTAATACAACCCTTAACCTTAACCTTAACCTTAACCTTAACCTTAACCCTAACCTTAAACCTTAACCTTAAACTTAAACCTCTAGAACCTTTACTTAACCTTAAACCAAATATATACAAAAACACGATAATATGGAAATTAACTAGAAGGAAAGAGTTGCCAAATATAGCAACGGAATTAACTTGGAGATGGCTACGGATAATAATCTAGCGGAGTATATGGAGACTAAGATGCACCTATATACACAATCTAACCTTATAGACTCTTTATTATGGATAGTGTTTTAGGAAGACTTTAAGGACTTTACGCTAGAGATCTTTATATAAGTATAATCTAATACTAGAATGGGAATCCGTAAATACCTAGTTAAGAGAGGAGTATATATTATTAAGCAAGACAAGAGATACTTCCTTAGCAAGGTACTAACGGACATCGCTAATAAAAAAGAGTTTTACGAATAGACGGACGAAGAGATTGGTTTAGCCCTTAATGATATTAAGCTAATAATTACTATGGCTCTGCAAGACTGACTTAATGCGACCCTAGATAAACTTGCTGCACCACTAGCTACTCCAATTGCTGCACCGCTAGCTACTCTAATTACTACACTACCAGCTACTCCGGTTACTGCCCCCGTTACCCCTACTATCCCCCCTAGATCTACTCCTACCGCTACACCGCTAGCTACTCCGATCGCTGCCCCTATTACCCCTACTACCTCTCCCGGTCCTTAATCCTCCAATTATAACTAAATCCACGCTCTTATCGACTAACTGCTATAGCTAAGAGAGCAGTAACTATAGTAGCTATAGTAGCCGTAGTAACCGCAGCAGCTATATATATATACACTACCTAAACTAGCTATGCCTAGTATAAAGCAAGGACCTAGACAAGGACCTAAATATAGTAAAAAGGTGGCTATAATTATAAAGATCTACATAGATAACTAAAAGTATAATAGAGTTAATGACAGCTTTAACTTTAAGTTAACTATCTTTTAGAACATCTGTAAGAGATCTAGCTTGCCACCAGAAGGCTATATAGTAGCATTCCCTAGTATACTAAAAGGGCTTACTTAGGACCACTACTATAACAGTAACCTTAAGTTAAGACCTTTTGCTAAAGCCTATAACTATATATAACAGTTCTTTAAAGGGCTAGAATACTACCATAAGAACCTTATAGAGTGGAATAGTATAACCCTCTAAGGAGTTATGGACGAGAACCCTAATAAGTTAATCTATTAGAACTTCTAACTACTTATAAATAAGCTACTAAAGCAACGTTATAGACTATACCTAGACTTCCGTATAAACCGCATTCTTATAAATAAGTTAGTTACTACTTACTAGGGAGTACTAGTATGCCGTATTGCTGTCTCTAACCCTTTAAAAGACCTTTCTTAGTTAATTAGTAAGCTATAATCCTCTATTATTACGTAGGAAAAAGAATACCCCCTACAGGCCTTAATAAGATTATCTTACTAAGCTTTTTTTACGGATTAATGCTACTACCGAAATGACTAGAATTAAGACTAAAACACTAATCGCTATGGCAGCAATCGCCCCTATAGGACTAACGGTAAACTAAAGGCTAAGTGCTATGTCTGTAAGAAGGAGGACTGCCGTTTGTAAAAATATATAGAGGAGGAGCGTAATTGGTCTAGAGACGACTATAAGAGACGTTTTATTGATATTAAGGGCTGTAATAAGGGCAACTTTAATAACTACTTTAAGTAATACGTCGCTGCTTGCGAAAGAGATAAAGATAATAACTTAGACTTTAAAGCCTATATACATGACGCTGACGGCTCTAGGAGCGATACCGGAGAACCTAATAATAGTTCTGCCTATATTACTACCTTTAGAACACTTACTATGGAGGAAGTAACCTCTATAAGCGTAGAGCTAGCTAATAAGGCTTATATATACCTGCTTATAGCTTTAAAACTTACTACGGAGTCTACTATAGAACCTTACACGGAGACCGACCTATTTACCTATAGTACGGCCACAACCATAGCGCCATAATATACCTCAACGGTTTTTATAGGAATTATAATTAATATAGGTGCTTCGCGTAAGTCTATGGCTGGCTATAGCCAATTCCAAGCTTTATAGGCCGTAGATAAGTCTGTAAGCCTTAATACGTTAACTAAGGGCTAAGTAACTATCTAATTCGGGATTGGAGCCTCTACGTCTATTAGAACTATAGATGTTAACAGCCCTATAGGTAAGGTATAATTCTATATCATTAAAGCAGATACTCCTTTTCTACTTTGCCTAGTAGATATAGATAAACTCTATATTAAATACGATAACCTAAAGGACGTTATTATTACTCGCACTAAAAGGGTGCTAGTAGTTAGATAATTTGGCCACCCATTTCTCTTATAGAGCTTCTCCTTATAGTCTTATTTAGTCGAGTCTTTTAATATAAACCCTTGCTACTTAACTAACGTAAAACTATAACGCCTATACCGTTAATTTGGTTACCTGTTAGTTAATAAACTATAAAAGCTTCTTAATAAGGCTGGCTATAGCTATAACACTAATAGATCTGCTATTAAAGAGCTAACTAAACTCCGCCACTACTACTAGAAGTTTAGTAAACCCCTAGGTAGATTTCGCTTCACCTTATAAGATAATGTTAATTTTAATTATAATATTATCGTCGACATTATATATATTAGCGGCTCCCCCCTACTATATGTAGTTAATAAAGCAACTTAATTTTAAGCTAGTAGATAGCTACAAGATATTAGCGCCAAGCATACTTAGGACGTTCTTTAAATGTGCTAGATTAACAGCTATTTAGGACTACTAGACTTAATCACTATAAACGCTAGGAAGAACTTTATTAGTAAGGAGTTTAAGCACTATACTACTACTATAGAAGCAACTATAAAGTCGGTTCTAGTCGAATTATATAATTTTATTAGAATAGTAGAACGCTATTACGGTCCGCTATAACGAGCCTACCAAATCATTACGACTAAAATCCCTAAAATTAGTAAGGAGATGGCCCTATAAATGGCCTTTAAAGCTATCAATAACACGGCCGGCCTAGAAGGCCTAGTCCCTATACTCCTAGTCTTTAGAGCCTACCCCTAAATAGTTAAATTAGATGCGCTATTACCTTTAGTTATACAACAAGCTGCGGCTATTAAGAAAGTAATGGTAAAAATCTAGAAGCTATAAGCTAAATAACAGATCGCTGACGCTCTTAATATACAAAATGGACTATAAACTGACGCTATTTACGGCCTTCCACCTAGTTCGCCTGTCTTAGTCTAGAGAGAAGGTAATACTAGCTAAAGTAGTTATTAGGACGGACTATATATACTACTTGCCGTTAACGGCGAGACCTATACTATAAAGCTACTAAATAGGCCTACGACCTTCCGCTCTACGGTTATAAAACCTTATCTACTAGACCTATAAGACCTAGTCGAACCACAAGAGTCTACTAAATTAGATAAACTAGTACCTTTACCAGCCGAACCTTAATTGTTACCTAAGGCTAAACTATAGCTTCCGCTAAAGCGAGGTAGAGGTCGCCCCCGTAAATACCTATTACTTACAGCCGTCGTAGATATAACTATTACGGATACTACGATAGATACAGACGCTTTTACGGGTGATATTGCGGATATTATAGATATCGCTATCTACTTATAGGACGATAATACCGTAGATATGGCTGGCACTACTATTTACTTATAGAACGATAGCAACACCTAATTTAGCGCTTTACGACAAAAGGAGGTCACAGGCCTACTCGAGAAAGGCGTCTTTGAGATTATTAAACTACATAATATACTAAAGGGGGTCAGACTCTTTAATTTACGGTTTATTAATAAGATTAAGAATAAGGGAACCGATAAAGCCTTTAAGAAATCACGACTTATTATATAGGCCTATAATGACTTAGAGAAAGAGCTAGTCCTTACTTAGTTACTAATAATTTAACGAGTTAGCTAGCGGCTGATTCTCTATATCGCTG
>Ga0307515_10008885_pt1 | contig 19516 bp, 16 predicted proteins | sample 17_EM_MG_FD_194513 | JGI IMG/M metagenome (GOLD analysis project Ga0307515, IMG submission 194513) | Populus trichocarpa ectomycorrhiza microbial communities from riparian zone in the Pacific Northwest, United States - 17_EM | ecosystem: Host-associated > Plants > Roots > Unclassified | place...
GCACGTGATCTTAATCCACGCAATTGCGTGAATATCGCTCCACCCAACTCCGAGAAGTTGTAAATCCGCCCATATGGCAAATTGTAGCCGGGCTCCAAATTAATTGCAATTGACCGATGCGGCGGGAGTGTCTCCGCCTTGGCTTTGCTGAACCTCCAAGAAATCTCCGTATATCGCTGGATAAGTCCTCCATCGTCTGTAGGCACCATCTTTGTCGTAGTACCGGCTCCATCTGCAAACGTTAGTTCTCAATTCAAGATAGATATGGAGCGGTAGAGGAATATCCAGGAGTCCGGATTTAAAACGGTTCGCCCATGGAAGAGCCAAGCCCCGCCGTCCAGTACTCCCTTCGTGTCTAGGCGTGCCGGTAGCAGTCATTCAAGGTCCGCATTGTTGGTACACTCTGCTGCCGCAACTACCGCCGCTGCTCCCAGCTCGCCCGTCCAGTGCCTGGTGCCAATCTCACCACTAGAGATGCTTTCCACGGTCACTCCCAGCAGCCCTATACGAACTCCCACTCTTAGGAAGAACGTCCAAACGACCTCCTCACTGGCCAGTTGATCGTCAAAGGTATTGACTCCAAGTATTTAAATATGCGGAACACCGCCACCTCCTTCGGAACACGTCTCCTCCGTAGCCGTGATCCAGGTACATTCCCGGGGCATACCTGATGGCCTGCCCGGTCCACTGCCACCTCTTCCGCGCACCCTGGGGTTGCAGAGCCAAAAGTCGAATGCTTTGCAAGTCGACGCTAATTCTCCAGCTCACAGTGCGTCCACCGCGGCTGCCACCATGTGTACGAATAAGCTCACTGAGCGAATCACATACTTGTCACACCCAATTGGGACTGTCTGACAACCAAATACTGTCCATTCCCGCGTGGGGATACGACACATCAATTGAACCTCCGCGCGCCTTAAATACATGCTGAATCCGCTGGTCTCCTGAGAGTGCCCAGACGGTTCATCCTCCGGTAGCCCCGTGGATCCTCAGAATCCCGGCTACAAGGTAAAATCATCTCCACTGCATTCCTAAAAACCCTCTTCGTATGCCATCGTATGGGCACATCCATATTCGCTCGTTGGCGATTGATCCGCTTTCGTTGACTTGTTTGACGAAATAGAATAGAGTTGGCGCAGATGGCTCTCTCCTCACCACGATCCGTTTCGGTCGTCCAATCAGGTGCCAAGTGTGATAATTGACAACGGTACTCGCGAATTGTATCTGAAATTGTAAGAGCTATAATAGTGTAAAGGCATACGCCCGTGTATGGCCTCGTAGGAAGGTATATGAGTAGATACGGTTGCAAACGTGGATGCCAATATTGTAGAGTGGTATACAGGTAAGTTAAAGTAAGATTATCGCTAGAGATCTAAGGCTCGTGGCGAGCCGACTATATAAAGCGGGTATTACCCGGCCCTGGACACGTCACGTACAGCCGTGCCATTACAGAGGCGGACGCGATATCGTCACTAGCATATTTCCCCATGAAGGCAGCTGGCAGGTTGAATATGGGATAACGACGGTCCATAGCCCTTAGAGTGCGCAAGATACAAGACCAAAAATCGTTGACGCTCCTTAGACGCTGATTTTTAGGAGGTGGTAGCGATATCGTTGCTTGCATTTTTCCCCATCATGCCAGCCGACAAGTTGGATATGGGATAATCATGTTCCATAGTCATTAGATTGTCCAAGATACAAGACCAAAAATCGTGGACACTCCGTTGACGCTCATTTTTTGGTGGTGGTAGCTGTATCGTCACTAGCATCTTGGCCCATACAGGCAGCCAATAAGGTGATTATGGGGCAACCTCATTCTATAGCCCTTAGAGTGTGCAAGATGCGAGACCAAACATCCTTGACGCTCAGCAGACACTTATTTTTGAGCAGTGGTCGCTCTCTCGGCACTAACATTTTTGCCCATCAAGGTGGCCAATCGATTAAATATGGGTTACCGTCGATGCACAGTGCTTTGAGTGTCCATCATGCAAGATCAAATATTGTTGACGCTCCATTCACACTCATTTTTAGGAGGTGGTAGCAATATCGTCTGTTGCATTTTTGCCCATAGAGGCAGCCAATACTATGATTATGGGATGAAGGGGTTGCTTCACCCTTGAATCATCCAAGATACAAGACGAAAAAACGTTGATGCATCATTGGAGCTCATTTCCCGGATGGGTCAACGAGCGTGGCACTCTAGTTTTGTTTATTAAATCGACAATACAGTCACTTTGGAAAAATGTGACTACGCAGCCATTTGTTGGCCGAAAATGTGAGACTGAAAATCGTTGACGCTGCATTGACGCACAACTTATTGACATACTCACAGTCAGTCGATGCTCATCAATTGTCTGCAAAAATGCCAACAGTGGTTATTGGCAGCCAATCAATCGTTTCTATAGATAAACATTTGAATCCAAATGCTTCCAAGCCTCTCAATTTCAGATCCACAACTTGACACGTTATCTTTGTGATAAATGACGTTAGGGTATCACATTCCAGCACTTTTGGCCATCAATCAACCGCATATATATCCGTACACTGGTTTTTGATATATTCAGGCTGACTTCCCCGCCATTCCTGATCCAGCTCGTTCTCCGTGATTTCCATGACCTACCATAAGCAAATTTCCAATTCTCGACAGTGTGCATCAGGTCTGTGCAGAGAGTTATGGAGTTGGCTGCAGCATGATATGCAGCGTGACGGTGGTCATTCATCGGGTTTTGTGTTGCGTATTGACCTCCTCCCCTGAGAACTACATGATCTCACTGACTTCAATTTTGTTAGCGAGTTTCATCTCTGATTTGGTTTAAATTGTTGGACACAACAGTAACTAGCAGGACAACATCCCGTTCATTGGTCGTCAGTCAATGCAATTTCAATTCTTGAACATTGGCATGGACTATCCAACCCTTGCACATGCACAGACCAATTACCATGTCTCACAATTTGGTCACTGAAATCAAGCAAAAGCTGACAGGTAGCAAAATAGGTTCATCTATTGCTTTTCGAAGTGATACATTGTCATGAATACAAAATTGGTGATTCATTCGTCCGGCGATGCCGGAGCCATCACCATGTCTTCGTTGGAATCCGATATCTATATTGTGAGTAGTTTGGGACTCAGTGTGCACGGGTTATAGCTTACAGGTTTAACATGGTTTGATATACAAAGCATTGAAAAATCTAGCGCTGGGGTGCACGGGAGGGACGGAATGCCTTCATATGTCTTTGGTTTCTGCAATCCAAGCCTCATTTGACTAGTCCCTGGTCAATAAGTCACGTCAGGCATTGGCAATTTTCCGGGGATGCTTTCAAGTGTCTCCATTGCCTCACCACATGTCGTCGAGGCAGAACAGGTTACATCTTCTTCCCTCAGCGATTGAACGACCGCTGTAACCTTCAATCTGGTTGGCCGGTACTTCTTATCTCTCTCACGGAACTAGTCAGCCGCATCTCCCCAGCCTGGTTGAGTCATTTCGTTGGGATTCATCTGCTTCTGCTGAAAACGCTCCATGCGATGCTGCCCTGTTCCAGAGATTGTGCCCATCAACCAGCCGGGTTCATCATCTTCGCTAGGCTTGCCCAGCTCAGGATTATGTTCAACATCATCCTTGTCTTCCCCTTCCTCCCCATCGTTGGAACTTGCATGATCAGTGAGACTCTCTCTGATCGCATTCAACATCTCCTCAAATTGTATCTCAGGCTTGGTGATTCTCAATCCCGCGTGTTCAGCATTTCTCATTTCTTCCTGCTCCGGATCGATTCCTGTCTCTGCGTGTTCAACTCGCTTTCATGCCACAGCGGTCTCTCTCTCCACATAATCCTCGATCCATTTCTCCTTCTCTTTGTCGTTCAGACAGTGTCTTTGCCATTGTCTCCCTGCCGCAAGCTTCATTTTCGATCGCAAGCTGCGCAACTCATTAAGAGCTGGAGCCCTTTGTCGTTCCACGCCGCGATTGCCTTGATTGGTTTGATGATGTTGTCGTGTGGAACGCTTTGGCGATTTGCCGTATTTGCCTTCCGGTAATGGCGCATGGTTCCTATCCAGAGCATTGACCATTCTATTTTGTGTTGACTATGTTGATGGACGAGATGTTGGATGTTGCAAAATATGGACCACATACAGGCAAGCTGGGTCTTTTATGTCGAGGTTGGTACCCTTCATCAGCTTGATCAAAGAAAAATCTAGATTTTGACAGTCATGAAATTGGGAATAGCAATGCTAACCGTATATCATTTACCATCTGTTTTGGGAAAGATCAATGGGATTTTTTGATCCAAACATCAGCAGACGTCCTTTCTATCAAAGAATGTACGGTATATATCTCACATACGCGACATTTCAGCGGTTGTTCACCGTGATTTATCCCTGTAAACACACACACCGCATCGCACCAACTTGGCGCAAATCACCGGACGGTTGGAAACCAGTACAACTAGCAGCTATATGCAGCAGGATTCAGCTTGAGTAGAACGTGCAAGTCGGCGGTTACGCCTGCTATTTTGATTTGAAACTAACTATATATTCCGGAGGACTTCCCACTGGTTTTCATTATCTTCTTGCTCTGGACTTCCCACTTCTTTTCATTATCATCATCTCTTCATTTCCACTGCAGCAAATCATGGCTCCACTAACACCTCAGCAAGATGAGCATGGAACAAAATCCAGCAGAACGAGGGGCGCTTCTTCCAATATGCATCCCGTCGAGACCCAACTACAACACAGACTCCACTTAGCTCACCGTGACGCTGCAAATACACCCACCGAAAGCCTGACCCTGTACACACAGTTGGAAATTGGCTGGAAAATCGGCAGCGGCAGAAACAAGATGCAGCACGGTATCGGGTGTGAGTATAGTCGGATTGCGGTAGACAACGGTTAACGAATGGTATGAAGTGCAGATGTTTTACGTAGAGACCTGCGTGACAAATATCTAGCCGCCCATAATGGTAAACATCCATGGTCGACGGAGGCATTTGTTCGCACAGTCCGCAAAATCGAACATCACGATGTTGCCAGCTCTGGGATCTGCGCGGGCGAATTTTGTTATCAGAATCCCCCTGAGTGGACCAAAGTGGCCTTAACCACATTAGAAGATGCTACGGAAGTGTATATGGTAGACGTACTAGCTGAATCCGATATGTCGATGGAGGAAGTAATTTCTTGTAGGTTTTCCACATGTCTGCAACGATGGCAAGGCAAAGAGGTCGGGTACAGCTAGAACCGTCTGACATGCGCCTTGCCTTGATTATGGCCCAAATGGCCAAAGGATGGGTTTCGCCAGCCGCAATAGAGGAAACGCAAGTCCTAATCATGAAACCTAGAGCCAAAGTCCGTGAAGAAATGAAGCGGGGAGTTGAGTTTCCTGGGCATAGAAATGTGAGGGCTGCGATTGAAAGACACCCGGCTATACTTGGAGAAAATTAAATCGACGGCTGCCTTCCTTGTCACAATGGCACAGCACAGTATCCCCAGACATGCTGGAGGCGCAACGGCACGGGTGCACCTCCACAAGAATGACTCAGTCCGCCGACACCAGAACCGAGGCCACTTCTGCCTGCACTGCCACCTGTGCCACACCGTGATCATGAGGCCGCTCATGTATCCGAAATTGAAGGTGTGCAACCCGGATATGTGTATATCCCTACTCCTGTTCCCAGCGATCAATTTTTAAAGCCTGATGCATATGCCGAGGATCGCAAGCGCGATAAAGATTTTACTCCAGATTGGCTGACTGATAACGGAACATCCACTGGTTAGTACACTATCTGCTGGGTGGTAATGCAGCTGACATCCATTTTGCAGATGACAGCAGCCTATTGAGCGAACCGGACAGTGAAGATGAGCATTGATAGAATGCAACGGGTTTTTGGTGTGTATTATTATCTACAAATAGTGGACACTTCAAAGTGTATTTTGAAGGATATATTTATATGTATTATTAAAGAACAATGTAGTGCTAAAGAAAAAAGTACATGTAGACATTACAAAGGCAGTCAAAACACCGTTAATGATATATTGGGCAAAATGAAACAATGACATATTGTGGATACACCCATTGCAAAATGAGTGTCAACAGAGTGTAAATGATTGTTTGTCTTGCATGATTGGTAATCTGTGTGCCGATGGGTTGTGACAATTGATAAATGAGGTATTGGCTCGCTGTATTGGCACAAGAGCGAGCCACACGCTCCCTGATCCATTGTAAAGGCATACATCCATGTGTGGTCTCGTAGGAGGGTATTTCGGTAGATACGGTTGCAAACGTGGATGTCGGCATTGTAGACTAGTATACAGCTAAGATTATCGTGCGGGATCCAAGGCTCATGGCGAGCCAACTGTATAAAGCGTGTATTACCCGGCCCTGGACACGTCACGTGCAGCCATGTGATTACATTATGCCACAGTGTAGCTGCAGACCTCACAGGCTGCATAAACCCGTAGAAGGGTAGGAGAGTAATGAACACAATCGAACAAGTGTCCAACGTACGTAAACGTACAAACCTGAAAGTCCCGCAAACGACCAGTACCACTCAGGGCAACCATTCAGCGCAGCCAGCGAACGGGGAAACTCCACCTCAACTTGACTTGTCTCCAGATGTGGTATAAACCAATGTCGACGCCGTTTGAACTGGGCCGAGGTCAAAACAAGTGAAGAAGTGAGGAAGTAAAGAAGTGAAGAAAAGAGAAACAACGAACATCCAAAGTAACACCGACGTCCATATCTCGACTTCCAGCAAGGCCGGCATCCGACTATCCAATCTGGCATTCGTACATTGTAACTGCTGTAGGTCATTGTCTGAAATCGGCACAGTATTCTTGGTGAAATCCCCAATCATAGAATGAGTTTTATCTTGACTCTGCGGCATCGATGGGGGCGTCCGCTCACTGCGCATCATTACCGTCGCCATCATCATTGGCCATTGCATCGGTAAACCTTACTTGTAAGCATTCCCGTAACCGGTCATACTCAGTATTCTTCCAAGTGCGCTAGCAATCCAGCTTTCTCATTCCTCCTGAACAACTTCGCAGGCCCGGCCCATCAGTGATCATTTTTCCTGCTTTGGACGTTGCTTTGGTAGTCATTCGCCCCCAGGCAGCAAGGATGAAGCAGTCTTGACTTCTCGGCATGGATTGTGGCTTCTCCTCTCCGTATAATCGCTGTCGGTGAAGGTCAATTATATATGACCTCGTATCCATCTTGTAAGCTTCTCATGCAATGCTCATCAATACCACATCTATTCAAACATGCTTGCGCTCTCCAGACCCCCGTCCAGAGCATTGTAGGCCACTATTGATATATCAGAACATCTTTTCCAGCCGGTGGCTCTCACACGGTGCCTATCAGCAGTTAAATTCATTCTCCTTCAGCATCGGCCAAGCAGGCTTGTAGGCCTCCAGTTTGGTCGTTCAACATCGAGTTCAGTAAGCCGTTTGGTGAACATCCCAGTCGCTGCCTTCGGTAGTGGGCTCGCGATATTCCTCTTATGGAAACCTAAGTTGGACTCATTGGGCCATGATCTTGGTCGTCATGTTCAGCCATCATCTCATGGTTGTTGTCTCAACTGTCCCTCATAATGGCATATGGTGACTGTCTCTTGTGACGCCGTTCGGTGACTGTTGTTTGCAATGCTAGTCGATAGACTAGGTATTACATTCAGAGATCATTTTCGGTCTCGTTCGGAAGTGCTTCCGTAGACATAAATGCACTCGTTCGGCATTGATCAAGCTCACTTGTTCTTCTCATCATCTCTCCGGTGCTCAAGTTGACTCTTTTCCACGTACGCTTGTTGACTCTCCTTTTGATCTCATCCAAGGTACACTCATCAACTGATCCCCAGCTGCGATTCTCTGCCGGTCAGTGCGCTCAGAGAGGCTGCCTCCCAGCACGTCCGGTACGGTGATTGTTAGTAGTGGGGGTTGTTTTTGATTCCGATACGGCCATTCCCCCTTTGTAGGTCGTAGCTCAGCTGGCGGCTACTCCATTTTAGCTTGTTCGGGTGCCATATCGATTGGTTACGCAGTATTCCAAGGTTGATTTCCCTATAGCAGAGGTGTATATCAGGATTCTCGACACTGAGTCGGGATCGCCAAGACTGCATCCGTATCTGAATCCGGATTGTAACTTGGACATGCCGTTTCATGATTCATATCTAGGTGTGTTTGCCATTACTTGTCTTGGTGCACATGCCGCTACCAGCCTTCTCAATTGGTGAATGGGTTTGATGGTGCTTCGTTCCTCCACTTCTGGTTCGGTAATTGTTCAAGGTATCGGTTATTGCGAATCCGGCATTGTCATCCCTCACTTTGAAAATTGTTGCACCTCTGACGACTTATCTCATACGGCTTCATGAGGTGCAGTATCGGCATTGTAGCTGATTGAATCAGGATCTGATTCGGGATCCTGTTTGGAATTGTAACTGGGGCACGCTGATGCATAATTTGGTAGCTCTGTACAGTGCTCTGGATGGAGCTAGGTATCGTACTCGGGGGAGGCATGCCACCAGAACATCGTAAACATGCATCTCTGCGTCCCATTTCACCTTCATAGTCTGAATTCAATGTGGTGATTTTGAGAATGGTATAACTTCGCATAGCCTGAATATCCTCATACAAGTCAAGGAGATTGATTGTCATCTGTCTCCCGTGATCCAAGTCCGGTCATCCATCCACGTCCTGTCGGGATGAATATCAGCTCATGATCCATCTCGGGATGTAATCCTGCTCTTGTGATCCATCACCTGGCACCATGTGCAGTCATCCATGTCAGGTTGCGATGCGTCACGTTTGATCCCTCTGGCTTCACCCATTCACTTTCACCCGGTGCGTAATCGCGCTTGTATTGGGCGCATTCCGTCACCTCTCCTATAGCTCAGTACGCTCTCTAAAGGTCATTTTTACTAACCTCCATAATGTCCGCCATCTTTTGACTCTTCATTGCAGTCCCATAATCCATCCGGTGTCATATTATCCATCATATCAAAATACCCCCTCATCGATCCGTCCACATGGCATGGAATCTATAACTCCAATCCATGATCGGGCCTTGTGAGCACGTGATCATATTCCACGCAATGGCGTGAATAAAGATCCACCCAACTCCGAAAAGTTGTAAATCCGCCCAAATGGCAAATTGAAGCTGGGCGCCAAGTCGATTGCATGGTCAATTGGCTGTGGCAGTAGTGCCTCCGCATTGGCTCTACTGATAACCTCCACGAAATCTCCATATATAGGCGGGATATATCCTTCATCGTCTGTAGGCACCATCATCATTGTTTTGCCGGCTCCAGCTGCAAACGTTAGATCTCAATTCGTACAAGATATGGAGTGGTATGAAGGAATATCCCGGAGCCCGGATTTGAAACGGTTCGCCAGAATCGGGCCAAGCGACACCATCCAGTACTCCCTTGGTGTTTTGGAGTGCCGACAGCGTTTACACGAGCAAACACTTGCGACCGTTTTCGTGCCGTTTCCGCCACTGCTCCCTGGTCGCCCATCCAGTGCCTGGTGCATATCTCACCACTACAGATGCGTTCCACGGTCACTCCCAGTGGCACTGGACGTACTCCCACTCTCATGAAGAACGTCCAAACGACCTGCTCACTGGCCAATAGATCGTCAATAGCAGTAGCTCAAAACATTTGTATTTATCAAGTACAGCCACCTTCGGAACGCGCCTCCTCCCTAGGCATGATCCAGGTTCATTCCTGGGGCATACCTGAAGGCCTGCCCGGTCCACTGCCACCTCTTCCGCTCACCCTCGGGTTTCAGAGCAAAAAGTCGAATCCTTTGCAAGTTGACACTAATTCTCCAGCTCACCCAGTCTGTCCACTGCGGCGGCCACCACTTTGTAAGAATAACCTTGCTCAGCGGATCACATGCTTGTGACACTCAATTGGGACTGTCACACAACCAGTAACGTCCATTCCCACGTGGGGATATGACACATCAATTCATCATCGGCGCGAGTAAAATTGATATAGAATCTGCTCTTCTCCTGACAGTGCCCAGACGGTCCATGCTCCGGTAGATCTGTGGTTCCTTGGAATCCCGGCAACATGATGAAAATAATCTCCATTGTATCCCGCAAAGATCCTCTTCGTATGCGATGGGGTGGGCACATATCCGTATTTGGTCGTTGGCCAATGTTCAATCAAATTGCATGGAGTTGGCGCGGATGGTTGTCTCTGCTCACAACGAACCCATTCAGTAGTCCAATCAGGTCCCAGTTGTGATAATTGAAAATAGTAATCGCAAATCTTACATGTTACCCAATGTTCAACCTGCGGGGTTATTATATGTCCCATTCTGAGCTGCCACACAATCTGCGATGGCCACTCGACCATCCTGAACTCTGCTGGTCGATGGACCAATGATACCGGTAATTGTATCGGTAATCGCAGTTGCCATATTAACCTGCTGACAGTATATAGCAATGTAAGACTTCCCTAACCGCGGCGGTGATCTCCTGGCAGCATCCGTCACCTAGATGACTATCGAGTTGAGAAGGAGGTAATGGGATTACATCTGCGGTCCGCAATGTAGATCGACATGAATCGCGCATAATTTGTAAACTGCCTCTACAGAATGGCCAGCTTTGGCATTGCCGGTCACGTGACTCTTATGTATGTATAGCCTCTGGTATTTTCCCTGAAATCTTGAATTGACTCAATTGGAAGGTAACTTATTGAATATCATTGATGCCGGGATTGATAGCCTTAGAGTTCTCGTATGGTGAATTCGTTACAATTGACTTCGACTGACTTAGGTGCTGCTGAGTCTGCTGGCCGGTTGGCCAGGAATCTACTCGGAATTGTCTCTGCAATCGTTAACCTCAATCAGCTGGACACTGAATGCATCTTTAGTATTTGCGATTCCTAGATCTGATATCCGTAGATTTCTCATTCATCGGTGTTGCGACGCATGTCTGGCCGATCGGCCTCTAGAATCCGCACATAATCCTCTGTTACCGTTAAACTCAATTCAATAGACATATCAAGACACTTTGGTGATGGACTCAGTGCAATCAATCTCTATAATATCTCGCACGTATATTGCATTTCGTGACGCGTCGGAAAGGGGCAATTCATGAAATCCAATATGCGAAATCTATCTGACATCACAGAGCAATAATAGTGTAAAGGCATACTCCCGTGGATGGCCTCATAGGAATGTATATCTGTTGATGTGGTCGCAAACGTGGGTGTCAACAGTGTAGTGTAGAATGAAGATATGATGATCGCAAGAGATCTAAGGCTCGTGGCGAGCCAACTATATTATGTGGGTATTACCCGGCACTGGAGATGTCCCGTGCAGCCGTGCGATTGCACCCATTCTGAAATTCAGCGTCGAATGAGCGTGAACAAGTTCTGGTCCTGTAAGTCAGGTGATTCAAAAGCGATCTGTTCGTTTGTATATATAATCTACGCATTGGCCGCCTTAAGCAGGAAAAAGGATAGCGACACACTCCATGTCCCTTTATGAATATGGGTGGCAACGGAACGTGAAAGAGTTTTGGCCTTTCATCATGGATAATCGCAGTGCTATGTGCTGGTCATTGTCTATTTACACTGTTTTGACTGTTTTTCTAGGCTGGAACAGTCATTAACTCCTGATTGCATCATCGTGAATGAAATCAGTTGTTACTCTCAGGCAGGCAGTCGCAGGAACGTTGCTTGCTTATCTGCGTAGAGAGGCCGACAATTCCTCTGTAATAGAGGACTACAATCATGGGGGACATCGATTACCCAGGATGCGAGACCTTACATTGTAAATGCTCAGCTGATGATAATTTTCAAGATGGGGCAGGGAGCGTGTCTCTTCTTGTTTTGCCTATAAAGCATGCCAATACCTCAGTTATGACTATCTGCAACCTATGGCCACTCAAATTACCCAAGATGCAAGACCAGAAATCATTGACCCTCCATTGACGCTCATTTCCAGGATTGTGTAGGGAGCGACTACCGCCATTTTTAGATTACAAAGGCGGCCACTGCATCCAAAAAGAATCCCAAGGCACTATTGTTAGTATTTTACGATTAATAGTAGGATATCTGAATGCGACCATGAATGGAACAACCCGAAATACAGAACTGGAGATTGGACCACACTGGCCTGGCCGGACCCGGCGAAACCTGCGGGTTGACGCGTCTGTGGCAGGGTGTGGACTGCTAAGAAGCTGTGGGTTGGGATTTTGGACGATTGTGGAACCGAACCAAACTGTTTTTCTGGTCCAGACCCGGACCGCTGGCAGGTTACCCGGACATGTTGCTAACACTACACACGGTATATCTGGTCTGGCAGCAGGCGGTGCATGTCAGCAAAATGAAGTGCTCACAAAGATAACGATTGGGTGAACCTAGAGATACACACCGAGCACGTGATTGAGCCAGTTTGGAGATTCAAATGTAGACTGAGATTGACTGGACTCAGAGATGCACTTGGTGGCCGAGATTGAGTGAACTCAGAGATGCCCTTACAGGCCGAGAGCGAGTGGACTCAGAGATGCATTTGGAGGCCGTGATAGAGCGAGTTCGGAGATGCACTTGTAGGCCGTGATTGAGCGAGTTTGGAGATGCACTTTTGGGCCGGGATCAACCGAGTTGGGAGATGCGCTTTGAGGCCTCGATCGAAGAAGTTTGGAGATATTCACTTGGATTCCGTGATCTTGCAAACTTGAAGGCGGTAATCCTGCGTGTTTGGAGATGCACTTGGAGGCTGTGATCGAGCGAGATTGGACGAGTACTTGGAGGCGGCCGATGGACGGCACGCCGCGACCTACTGCATCAGTTAGTTATCTCGCAACTGTGGGAATGTGACAAGGTGACTTTACCTTTGAAGTTCTCATGGAGAACTGACTGGTGGCGGTTGATCGGTAGGGAGGTACACCGGAAGCTGACGCTAGAATCAGGGGTCATCTGGAAATCATGAGATTGAAGGGACGAGAGACAATCTTAGGTGTATGCTGTACTCGGTGTATGCTGTACTCAGTGTTAACTCATGATGATGGCATGAAGAGATAGAGTGGGATGACTTGACTTTGTGTTCTTGCGATGATGGTAGAGTTGTGGACGAGAATGAGCGAGATGGGGATGAAGATGAACACGATATGGAGAATACGAGCGGCTATGAGAAATCAGGAGTACGACTTGCCTCATTGTGTTTAGAAGACCTCGGATTGGTGTTATCACCAGCTTGATCGGGACTTGTACCAGCTGTATCGGTGATGCTCAATTGATTCGCACATGACATTCACCAAGTTGCTGTTTCTCATCATGATTTTCCTCATCTCCTCTCATCTGTCTCTTCCTTGTGCTCAACTCTACCATCACCTAACAACACGAAGTTAAGTCATCCCGGTCTATCTCTCCATTTAATGATCATGAGTTGCCGTAAGTACAGCATACGCTGATAGTGTTAGCAACGGGTTCGGGTAACCCACCAGCAGTCCGGGTTTGGACCGGAAATACGGTTCAGTTCGGGTGCTGTACTGTCCCAAAACCAGATCCCCTGCTTCTTGTCGTTCCAAACCCGGCCCTGTACCCGTCAAGCCCCTGGTTTGGCCGGGATTGGCCAGACCAGTCAGGTCCAATCTCCGGTTCAGCATTTCAGGTTTTACTATTTATGGATGCATTCAGATATCCTACTGTTAATTGCACAATACTGACTATGGTACTGCATTGTCATTTTCTTATGTATTGACAACCTTGCTATAGCAAACAAGAAGAGAGACGCTCCCTGCCCCATCCTAAAAATTAGCGTCAATCGAGCGTCAACAATTGATGGTCATGCATCGTGGGTAATCTAAGTGGCGCTTGATCGCACCTATCCATACACAAGTGATTCGCAGTGTTCATGAGGAAATAAGCAAATCATATTCCCGCGATAGCCTCCTGAACATTGACAACCTATTCATTGTACAAAGGTGCAACGAAGTGTTCACGAGTGTTTTAGACTACAAAAACGGCTGAAACTGAGTATATCGACCTTCACAGCCGCAGGGCACTTCGTTAAACCATGATTGAAGGCCCAAGATTGCCGACACTCTGTAGATACACATTTTCATCATGGGGCAGGGAGCATGACGCAATGCGTTTTGCCTATAAATGATGGCAACACTTCCATTATGTGTAATCACTACCAAATCGTGTTTTTATTACCTGACTTATAGGACCAAACAGTGTTGACACTCCGCCAACTCTCATTTTCATGATGGGACACAGAGCGTATCGCTTTTTTTTTTGTGTATAAATGTTGTCAATACTGTTGATATGTATAACCTCCACAAAATTATTTCTTAATTACCAGACTACCAAGACCAAAAATCGTGGACACTCTGTTGACGGTCAGTTTCAAGATGGGGTGGGGAGCGTGTTCCTTTCTCTTTTGCCTATAGAGGGTGGCAACACTTCCATTATGTGAACACCCTGGCAAAATGCATTTTAATTACCCGACTTACATCACCAAAAATTGTTGATGCTCCATTGACGCTCACTCTCAAAAAGAGGCAGGGAGCGTTTCGCTTTGCTTTTTGCGGCCAAAGGCTGTCAAAGCTGTTGTTATGTATAACCACGATAAAATTACTTCATAGTTACCAGACTAACACGACCGAAAATCATTGATGCTCTGTTGACGCTCATGTTCAAGATGGGGTAGGAAATGTGTTCCTTTTTTGTTGCCTATAAACGATGGCAACACTTCCATTATATATAATCACTACTGAATAGCGTGTTTATTACCCAACTTTCAGGACCAAAACTTGTTGATGCTCCGTTGACCCTCATTTTCAAGATGGAACACAGAGAGTCTCGCTTGCTTTTTTGGGTATAAAGTTGTCAATACTGTTGTTATGTATAACCACTACAAAATTACTTCTTAATTACGGGACTAACAAGACAGAAAATCGTTGACACTCTGTTGATGTTCAGTATCAAGATGGGGCAGGGAGCGTTTCACTATCCTTTTGTTTCTGTCTAAAGGTTGTCAATGCCGTTGTTATGTATAACCACTACAAAATTACTTCATAATTACCGGACTAACGTGACCTAAAATCTTTGACACTCGGTGGACGGTCATTTTCAAGCTGGGGCAAGGCGCGTGTAGTGATCTCTTTTGCCAATGAAGGGTGGCGACACTTCTATTATGTGTATTCACTACCAAATCGCGTTTTGATTACCCGACTTACAATACCTGAAATCGTTGACGCTCCATTGACGCTCATCTTGTCACAGGCGTAACCACAATATGGAACCATTTACATTGGCCTACTATATCAATAATGGTCTTGTGGCAGCCGTTCTAAGCTGTTCATGTTAATTCTCCTTTCCAACTACATTGTTCGATAATGATGCATATGAATATACCATTTAAAATATACTTCAAAGTGTCTGCGAATGTTAGATCACGATAAAACTCAAAAATCCCGTTCCCTTCCATCAACTATCGTCATTGCTTACATGTTCACTCCAAAAGCTGCTGTCATCTACAAAATGGCTGTTAGCTGCATTACCACGCAGCTGATAGTGTACTAACCTGTGGATGGACCTTCATCAGTCAGCAAATCTGGAATGAAATCTTTATCACGCATGCGATCCTTGACATATGGATCAAAATTGAAGAATTGAGCGCTGGGAAGCAGAGTATGTATATACACATATCCGGGTGGCACAGCTTATCTTTCTGAGGTTTGAGTTTTCTCACTGTCACCAGGTGGTGCGGGTGGCATTCCGGCCATCCGTGGCGCCGGTCGTGCTGGCGGTGCACCTGTGCCTTTGAGCCTCCAGCGAGTCTGTGGATACTTTGCTATGCCATTTTGGCAAGGAAGACAGCCGTCCGTTTGATTTTTCCAAACCATTGCCGGGTGTCTTTCCATCACAGCCTTCAACTTGTTATACCCGGGAAACATACCACCCCGCTTCTTCTCGTCTCTAGCTTTGGCATGTGGAGCCTTGATAAGTTCTTGCGTGTCCTCAATTGCGGTGCGCGAATACCCCTCTTTAGCGATTTTGGGCATATTCAAGGCAAGACATGTGTCGGACTTTTCAAGCTGTACCCGACCTCCTTGTCTCGCCGACGTAGCTGACATGTTGACAATCTACAAGAAATTAGTTGCTGCTTCGAGAGTGAGAATCGTCTTTTACCTCAAACATATACGACACCGTAGCCTCCTTCTATGTGTTTAAAGCCTTTTTAGTACATTCCCGTTGACATATATCACCAAATTAGTCTTCAAAAATCCCTGGACTGCCAACAGCATGATGACCAATTTCGCGGACTGTCCTGATGAATGCCTTGGTCGACCACGGTGGTTTCCCATTACGGGCAGCAATGAATTGGTCATGTACCTCCCTACATCCCCCTGCTGTGGGTTATACAGTTAGTTGATTGTCATCAACATCGCTATGGATGCACTCACATCCGATCGCATGCTCTTTCATATTCGTGCAGCTTCCAGTGTTGAGTACTATTTCCAAATGTGCGTCGTGGGTCATATTGTCGGTGGCTACAAATGCAGTGTCGCGCTGGACTACCCAGTGATTGCGTCGCTGTTGTGTCTCACTGAGTGGCGCATTGTTTGAAGCGCTTGTCTTTCAGCTCGATTCTTCTTCAATTGCACCTGGTTGAAGTATTTCTGGAACCATGACTTGCGATTGTGAAATGGAGAGGAAGATGATCATGAAAAGAAGTGGGAAGCCCTGAAGATTCTTTAGTCAGCTTCGAGTCAAAATGGAATGAGTGACAGCCAACTCGCATTGTCAATTCATGCTGAATCTGGTTTTGTATAGCTGCACTGCATATAGCGGCAGGGAATTCCAACAGTGGCGACATTTGCAGTAAGTCGGTCCGATGGTGTTTGTTGCTTTGCAGGGATATATCATGATGACTGACAGCTGATATCTCATTGTTGATAGATATAAAAAGGATACTCTTCGACAGAAAGGACGTCTGGTGATCTTTGTCTCCAGACATCAGCGTGATCTTACATGAATGACACGTTAACCATCAAGTCGTAATGTACTGTACGCATGACTATTCCCAATGCAGTGACGGTCAAAACGCTGATTTTCCTTTGTAGTAATTGATGAAACCTACCAACCTTGACATAAAAGTCGCAGCTTGGCTCCAAGTGGTCCATTCCGTGCGACGTCGAACATTCTGCCCAACAACACGGTCAACACAAGATACACTGTTCAATGCAGCGAAAAAGAACCTTTCGCCACTTCCGGCAGGCCACTGCGGCAAATCCAAGAAGACACCCACACGACGACATCGGCAAGCAGATAGAGGCAAGAGTGGCGTGGAGGCAGAGAGCGTCCGAGCGTTGGGAGCATTGCGCAGCTTATGATCTAAAAAGATGCTTTTGGCGGTGACAGGACGGGAAACAGACTTTTTAAGCAACCAAGAAAAACAGAAATGGATAGAGGATTGTATGGATTGAGAAACCGCAGTGGCAAGATAGCGAGTTCAAGACGCAGAGACAGCGATAATGCAGGAGTAAGAACATATGAGGAATGTTGAGAAGGCACGATCGACAACCACACAGCATGAATCAACGTTCGACAAGATGTTGAACGCTATCGGGGGCAGTTAGCGCAATCATGTAAATTCCGAAGATGAGGAGGATGGGGAAGATGAGGATGATGATGAGGAAGATACACAGCATGGCAAGCTGAGCGAAGATGATGAACCTGGTTGGGTGATGGACACAATGTCCAAAACGGTACAGCACCGCATGGAGAGCTTTTGGCAGAAGCAGATGAGGCTTGGCGAACTAACGCAACCGGGATGCGGGGACCCAGCTGACTTCTTCCATTACAGAGATATGCAGTATGGGACAACTTGACTGGAGGTTCCGGCAGTTGTGAAGCCTCTAACAGACACGGCAGCAGCCACACCATCACCGACAACATTTGTAGAGCTTATGCAGGTTCCTGATACGGGCCGAGAACAATCCCAAATGGCGCAAGTGACCTCTCGCCAGGGAGGAAGTCAAACGAGGCTTGGTTCAGAGAAACCTCTGGCAGACAATCACATTGAATCTCTCATACCTGACGCGGTGCCCGATTCGTCTCAGAGGGAGATTGCGACGTGAGTTCAACCCGTTTGTATTTACCCCAGCGTATAGTGTCGCAAGCTGATTTTCATATGGAAATTTGATTCGGACGAGGACCTGGTGACGCCTCCTGAGTCACCGGAGGGATAGAGAGCCAAACGGGTATTGTTGAAGACATATCTCAAGTAAAAGCAATGTGAACCCACTTTTTTACATGTCAGGTGTTTCTGGAATTCAGTGACTATATTGGGAGACAAGGTCATTTGTCAGTGTGTGTGCAAGGGTTGCACGGGCCATGCAAATGCGCTTGACACCAAATCAAGTTGATTGACGAACAATGAACTGTATTTGGTGTTGCCTGTTACAGTTACATGATATAACAAAACCTAAATTTGAGACCAAATGTATGAACAAAGTTCGAGTCCGTGATGTCATACGACTCATTAGAGGAGAGTTCAAAGAACATCCGAAACCGTGATGAATGACAGCCGACAGTCTCCATTAATCCATGCAGCCAACTACATGACTCTCTGCCCAGACCTACCGCTCAGGGTTGGCAAATCGAAAATTGCTTATGGTACATCATGGAAATCGAAGAGAATGAGCATGATGGGGAATGGTGACAACGTCGCCCTATAAAAATCTAAAACTACTGCATGGATCATTATGCGGTAAATTGCCCGCCGAAACCACTGGAATGCGATGGACTTACGTCAGTCATCATGCAAATAATGTGTATATTGGTGGCTCAGAAACTTGGATGTCTGAAAGGTTTTGGATCCAAATGATAATACATGGAAACGGTATACTGGCTGCCAAAAAACATTCGATGCATTTTATGCAAAATTGTTGAGCGCCCAATGACTGTTTGTATGTCTTTAAGATGAGCTCCATCAGCAACAACCCTAGTTTCCGTCTGAAACACCCGGGTGTTCCGGACAGCTCTGACGGCTCTGACGGAACCTCGTACCCTCTGACGGAGAATTACACGCTGCCCGTCGCCCAGGCGACGGGTTGCGTTGCATTGCACAGCACCTGGGACCAGCTCGAATCACAGTAGAGCATTCTGGGAAAAACATCTTCTTTGGGAACGCTGCTGGTGCGCCTGGAACTCATCGCTACTACTAATCGTGCAACGATTTTTAAAACTCATCTATTCAGGTCGTATTCTCATCTATGTATCTATGTATCTATATAGCTACCAATCTACAACTCAGAGATACACTCCGAGGCCGTGATCGAGCAAGTTTGGAGATGCACTTGGAGGCCGAGATCGAGTAAACTGAGAGCTGCACTTGGAGGCCGAGGTCGAGTGAACTCAGAGATGCACTTGGAGGCCGGGATCGAGCGAGTTTGGAGATGCACTTGGAGACTGAGATCGACTGAACTCAGAGATGAACTTGGATGCCGAGATCGAGTGAACTGAGAGCTGCACTTGGAGGCCGAGATCGACTGAA
>Ga0307515_10008886_pt1 | contig 19516 bp, 20 predicted proteins | sample 17_EM_MG_FD_194513 | JGI IMG/M metagenome (GOLD analysis project Ga0307515, IMG submission 194513) | Populus trichocarpa ectomycorrhiza microbial communities from riparian zone in the Pacific Northwest, United States - 17_EM | ecosystem: Host-associated > Plants > Roots > Unclassified | place...
GTCGTTCAGACTGATTCGTATTGAGCACTGACCGCTCTTTCTATGACACGTATGACATCACTCACTTGAATTTTGTTAGTATATTTTGTCACTAATATTGCTTTTACTAGGTCGCTTAACAGTCACATGCTCATGCAAATCGAACGTGTCAACCGTTTTGTCGCCTGATTTGGATTCTAGAACTTTCACATGGTGCATTCGAACCTTGCACAAGCACAGACGAATTATCACGTCTCACAATTTGGTCACTGAAATCAAGAAAAAGCGGACACGTAGCAAAAGTGGTAAACAAATTGCTTTTCACCAACAGATGACGTCAATAGTCACACTTTGCCTATCTATTCCTCCGCTGACACAGGAGCTGTCACCATGTCTTCGTCCAAATCCGAAATCTATATGGTGATTAGCTGGAGGCTATAAGCAGGGGTAAAAGCTTACTGCTTCAACAGGCTTCGCTTTCAGCAAAGGTAACGTATCGGGCACTGCGGCAGGCTCATGACCGGATATGGTTGTGTTTGACTGCGGTTTCACCGAACCTAGCCGAATATGACTACTTCCTGGTCGAGAAGTCCCTTGTGGCATTTGCGATATTCCAGGGACAATGTCAAGCCTCTCCATAAGCTGTCCAAATATTGTTGGTGGAGGTGCCGTAGCGTCATCATCTGTTTCAGGTTGAACGACTACCAGAACCCTTAATTTGGCTGTGCCGTACTTCTTATCTCGTTCACGGAAGTAGTAGCCTGCATCCTCCGAGCCCGGTTGTGTCAATTCGTCAAGCTTCATCTGCTTCTGCCGAAAGCTCTCCATGCGCTGCTGTACCGTTTTGGAGATTGTGCCCATCACCCTGCCGGGTTCGTCATCTTCGCTCAGCTTGCCTAGCTCTGTCTCTTCATCCTCATCTTCCCCATCCTCCCCATCGTCGGATCTTGCAAGATCACTCAGACTGCCTCCGATAGCAGCCATCATCTCCTCAAAAGTCTTTTCGGGCTCTCTGGGTGTCAATCCTGCGATTTCAGCACGCGTCATATCGTCCTTCTCTTGTTGAACCGCTGCCTCTGCATCTTCAACTCGCTTTCTTGCCCCAGCGGTCTCTCTCTCAACATAATCCTCAATCCATTTCTCTTTCTCTTCATTGCTTAAGAAGTGCGTTTCTCGTCATTTTTCCGCAGCAAGCTTCTTTTTGGATCTCAAGCTGCGCAATGCCCCCAGGGCTCGGACTCTCTCTGCTTCCAAGCCGCTCTTGCCGTCATTCGCATGATGACGTCGTTGGGTTGACCGCTTTCTAGATTTGCCATATCTGGCAGCCGGAAGTGGCGAAAAGTTCTTTTTCGGAGCATTCACCATTGTAGTTTGCGTGGACTTTGTTGTTGGGCGAAATGTTGGATGTTGCAAGTTATGGACAATATGGAGGCAAGCTGCGTTCTTTATGTCAAGGTTGGTACGTTTACTCATCTTGAACAAAGCAAAATGTCCCTCTTGACTGTCGATAAATCAGGAATCGTGACACTAACCGTACATCATGACATGATTCTTAGCGTCATTTTCATCTAATATCCCGGGAATTATTTGAGACATACATCAGCACATGTCCGTTCCCTTGGACAACATCCTATTGATATATAGCGATTAGGCGATTCCGGCGGTCGTACACCGCAGTTTATCCCTGTTATCAAACAGAAAACAGCAGACCGACTTTTTGCAACTTGCGGGGCAGTGGGAAACCCCTGCAACTTGCAGCCATACTCAGCAGGAGTCATCTTGAGCATAACAATCATGTTGGCTGCTACTTATACCATTCTGACAAGAAACTAACTATATAGTCCTCAGGGCTTCCCACTTCCTCTCGTTATTATCTTCCTCTCCTATTCCACACCAGCACATCATGCATGCAGAACCACCTCTGGCAGGTGAGAGCGGATCGCATACCGGCCGATTGGCGGGCGGTACATCAAATACGGATATCCTTGGCACACAGCAAGAGCACAGACACAAGTTTGTGCACCGCGACGCTGCCAATGCAGCCACCAAACATATGACCCAGGATGCACATTTCAAAATCGTCCGCAAGTCTGGAAGCAGGAAAAATAAGAGGCAGCATGCGGTGGGGTGTGAGTATATCCATATCGAGGCAAAGGGTGGTCAGTTATCCGTATAACGTACAGCGGGTGTCCGTACAGAGCTTTGTAATGAAGTTATCGCTGCCCGTAACAGGAAACCTCCATGGTCGACAAAGGCATCTGTCTGCACAGTCCGCGAAATCGAACATCATGATGTTGTCAGCTCTGGGATTTTCGCACATGAATTCGCTGATAAGCATCCCCGTGAGTGGACGAAGCAGGCATTAATCACCTTAGAGCAGGCTACGGAAGCATATATGGTAGAGGTAACAGCCGAATTTCATCGTTAGAAGCATCAACTAATGTCTTGTAGGTTTTCAACATGTCAGCAACTATGGCAAGGCAAGGAGGTAGGGTACAGCTGGAAAAGTCCGACATGCGCGTGGCCTTGAATATGGCCAAAATGGCCAAAGAAGGCTTTTCACGCGCCGCAATCAAGGAAACGCAATATCTCAATCAGAAACAACGGGCCGAGGTCCGAGAAGAGAAGAAGCGGGGTGTTGAGTTTCCTGCGCACAACAAAGTGAAGGCTGCGATACAAAGACACCCGGCAATGCTTCGTCAAAACCAAAAGTCCGGCTGCCTTCCATGCCAGAATGGCACCGCAAAGAATCCGCAGACACGCTGGAAACGCAAAGGAACAGGTACACCTCCACCCAACCGACGCAGAGAGCGGACTCCAGAGCTGACTCCGCCACTGCCCGGCACGCCATCCGCCCCAAAGGCTAACACTTCTGAAGTTCAAACTTCTCAAAGCGTCAATTTGCCCGCCGGATATACGTATTCGCATACAGCTCCTCCCTGTGCAGAATTTTTCGATGATGAGGAAACCGAGCACGATACCGATTTTGATCCAAATATGCTGACTGATGAAGGTTAGTACACTATCTGTGGTGTGGTAATGCAGCTAACAATCATTTTGAAGACAAGAGCAGCGGATTGAGCGATCCGGCAACTGATGACGAGCATTGACCAAAAGACACGGGATTTTGGAGATTATTATTAAATATATCTATGTATTATTAAAGAACAACGTAGTGATCAAGGAGAAAGTTAATAAAACCGCCTGAAAGGCGGCCAAAACAATGTGAATGATGGAGTGTGCCAAATTAAATGATTGCATATTGCAGATACAGCCATGGCAAGATGAGCGTCAACGGAGCGTCAACGATTTTTGGTCATGAGTCCTTGGAAATCACACCTCCGATAGGTTGTAGTCAGTCACAGAGGTATTTTTGGCCGCCTTTATAGGCAAAACAGATTGCATTACCCTCCCTGCCCCATCATGAAAATGAGCGTCAACGGAGCGTCAACGATTTTTGGTCATGCGTCCTGGGAAATTACACCTCCGATATGTTGTATTCAGTCATAAAGGAATCATTGGCTGCCTTTATAGGCAAAACAGATTGCAAGACCAAATATCGTTGACGCTCTGTTGACGCTCTGTTGATGCTCTGTTGACGCTTATCTTCAGGATGTGGTTGCGCGCGTAAGTATGTTTGTTTTGCGCATCAAGGCGACTAATACTTCGAAAATGAACCGTGACCTACCAATGTCAATATTTTACGATCAACAGTAGCATATCTGAATGCGACCATAGATATGAAACCCGAAACGCAGAACCGGAGATTGGAACCGACGGGTCTAGCCAAACCCGGCGAAACCCGCGGGTTGACAGGTACGGGTTCGGGTTTGGCCCGCGAAGAGTCAGCGTGTCAGGTTTTTGGACGGTTGTGGAACCGAACCGACCTGTTCTTGCGGTTCAAACCCGGACCGCTGGCATGTTGCCCGGACGCGTTGCTAACACTAGACTTCAACAAGCTGCGATTGTTGCACATATGGTGAGAGGCCCCAGACTCAATGACCCAAGTTGTGGGGGCGGTGGAGGAGGCGGTGAAAGCATGACCGGATAGTCAGAGGAGATCTCGATCACCAGCGGTGGCAATTGAAGCTGTGCCTTTCCGAACTTTGTTTCATGATTCCTTTGCTTGTTTGTAATGAATACAATCGCATCTGATATGGCCTGGGATCCCGCAATGGTAGCACACGGTCTCGTCGCTTCCTCCAGCATTGTCTCCAGAGCTGTCATTTGCACCGGAATTGCCACTTCCGCCAGAATTGCCGTTTCCGCTCTGAGCGTGTTTCTGCTTGCCGCATGCTTCTGTGGTGTGATTGTCCATCTTGCAGTAGGTGCATCGGTACGTCATTTGTGATCCAAATCTCCCACTTCCACCACACCCACGCCCACGACCACAATAACCTCTGCGTTGAGAGTAATGGGCGGCACCAGTTGAGGCTTCAACGATTTCGGTCACGATGGCCGCCTTCTCCTCGTTCAATCGAATGGGATCCATCATGTGTTCTGAGGTGGGAGGCAGGGCTTGTCGTTCGAAGATGTTGATCGTTGTGGCAAATTCCTTCGGTATGTGTGTAAAGAGATGAGTGACAAAGATGTCTTCAGAGATCTCTTCGGCAGCGCAGCTCAACTGATCGCGGTAGTCGATTAGGCGAGTGAAGTTGGTAGTCATCTTCTCGTGTTTCACTGGGTGGCAGGCATGGAATTTGCGTAAGATCTGCGTTCGACCGAGTTTGGAGAGCGTGTTATCAAATCAATGATGGAGGATATCCCACATCTCTGCAGGATCAATGTTGTGTTTGATATGTGGAAGGATATGGTCGGAGCATCCCGTATAGATCATGGATTGGGCGTTCTTTCGTCGTTTGCGCCAGTTTCGCAGTTCGGTATGGCCCTCCGAGGTATTGCCTTCGGGCTCTGGCTCTTCTCTAGTCATGATCTCGTAATCGTCTGCTCCCATGATTACTCACCGCACATTCTCTTTCCACATGGGGTAGTTGTTTTCGGTCAACTTAGGGATGTTGACATAACCGCTCTTGAAAGTTTCGGTAGTCATTGTGCGGGAGGGTGGAGTTTTCGAGGCTTCGAAGGTCTTGTAAGAGGACGGAGTTTTCGGGGGTCTTGGTGTGAGCGGGAGGACGGAGGTTTCTGGGGTCTTGGTGAGAGCGGGAGGACGGAGGTTTCGGGGGTTTTGGTGAGGGTGGGAGGACGGTGTATTCGAGGTTTTGGAGGTCTTTGTAAAGGTGGGAGGACGGTGTATTCGAGGTTTTCGGAGGTCTTTGTAGTCGACGAGGTTTTTGGAAGGTCGTGGAATGATAGAAAAAGAAAATCGGTGATTTCAGTCAGTAGCGACCGCCGGGCTCATAACCTGTTGATGTGAATAAGTGAGTTGATTGTTGGTACAAGAGAGACGGACAAAGGTGCGTCCTAAGTATGATGAGCATGAGGGCGAGCATCGTGCGAAGTCTGAAAGGACAGTCATGGTGTGAAGTCTAAAGAGATAGTCACGACCATGCACTGAACCTTAGGGCTTCCTGCAACAACCCACATTCTGTACCGACAGATAATGTTAGAATTTGATTATAGAGAAACTTGATTGTGTCTATATAATCAAGGCCAAAAGAGCTATATGTACGATTCCTCGTATGCATGCGCATACACACTGATCTACAACGGAAGAACCTAGAGATTCATGCTCAGGTTCTTCCGGCCATTACAAATTCCCGTTGAATAGACACAATCTACACTACTAGCCTTCTAGAATATAGTCAGCACCAATCCATTCCCACTATAGGTTGATTCTTCTTTTCCATCAAAAAAATGCAAACGGAGGAACACAGAAACCCTCCCCATTGTGATTTTGTTAACGATATCCCTTTGTCTAATTCTTGTGCTAACAAAAGAACAGAAAGACCGAGCCTAATATCACCCAATTTTGTTCTGCAAGGATAAACAACCTTCATCTGAAGTCTCTCGTCCCGAAGCAAACTACTATTCTTAGCTATATCACCTAGTAAAATTCCTAGAAATAAGCACTGCGGGAATGTAGTTCGCTCCTCGTTCGTCCCATAACCTCTCCCCCGCTTTCAAGATATGATTCGGGTGATTAGCATATCGTGCTCTTACCGATCCAAGGAAGTCTTCTACCTGTCACTAAATTTATTGTTTGCTTTTAAGTTCTTCTCTTATGTGCTTTCATTTCTTCTGGCATGTCTCCCCTTCCTCGACAAGTGAGACAGTGTCATTCCTCTTTAGTTCCTCAATAATTGGGTGGTCCTCTCCAAATCGATTACGAGCGATACGGAGAGCACGGTCGACATTAACATTTGCACCACCACGCCGGAGGAGCGAAACGAGATCTAATCGCCAATAGCTGCGGCATTCTAGAGGGCTTCACCATTATGGGCGTTGATTTTGACTTCATTTTCCAAGAGTAGCGATACAGCATTTTTATGACCATATGCGACGGCCGCCGCAAGAACTGAACGAAATCCGCTGTCTGTAGCTGTGGCGTCGAGATCTGCATCACGGGTAATGAGAAAACAAACGTCGACATGTCTTCCCTCTTCCGCAGCAAAAAGGGATGCAACCAATCGCGTTTTGAAGAAACTGTTGATTTCGCTTCGTCCTCTAAAAGGGCCTCGACAACAGATGTGGCCATATTCCGCCGCCATGTTTAGAACACAGTCCACGCAGTACGAACCCACAATTTAATGTGGACTTACACTACCCCCCAGAAGCAAGCGGCCTTGCCTGGCATTGGCACCTCGAGTCAGAAGAAAACGCACCAACTCGCCGTGACCCAATTCAACAGCTCAATGAAGCAAAAAGATATAGTCCGAAGAGTTATACACCGAATGATATCTCATTCACTGCGTCTCACAACATTACTGCAACGGCGAAAAGGCATAGTCTGTCAACAGTCAGAGGGTGTGTTCGGACTTGTAAATATCATCATAATAGTCGAACTATCGTGGTGAAACCGCAAGCGTGCTATATATAGATAAGTGAGAGAAGGTATCATACGAGACATACAAAATGGTATGGTAGATGCCTGAAGCGTGCAGCGACAACTAAAATTTGACTGTCCGGCGAAAGATTTTAAACTCATATAGATGAATCATAGTGCCTGAATAGACGATGCTTAGATATGCAGTGGATGATGTCATGACGCTTTACCGTGCCCATTGTGGACTCAAGATGTGATTGGCGGCAGTGGTCTTGTTCGTCACAAGCTGAGTTTGGCCACGCTCAGAGTCTCTCCGTTTAGAGCTATTAACACAGCTCTGCAGAAGCAGGGATGGTAATACCAACCGGAGGTGCCGCTAATGTTGACAACGACTCAAATCACCAGTGCATGATTGGCAACCGCTTAGGCCATTTGAATGTTTGTTGCACATCTCCGAGGTAGAAGTAGGCTGCAAAATTGCATTTGTTCGGGTTATTTCCCAGGCTATTAGCGATCACCGATATACTGATTGCAGGCCGGAAGCACCCGGACTATCATGTCTGTATCCTGCCGAGGACCTTTACCCTACGGATGGCACATACTTAACAGAAGAGTAGATACCCTCATCAAAACCCGCTCGGAAATTACTCCGATGCGTGAGTATGACTAGCCGATCGAGCAAGACGCCGTGTGTAACTCCCCAAAACGGACCCAATTTTCCGACACTGCATGGCTCGAGTCCTGGTAAGGGATGTCAAAGCCCCGGGGAACATTGCAGTTGTTAGCGGTGAGTTCATGCTGTGTGGTAGAATGGTTTAGGTTATTGCAAAACCAACGTAGACGTCGGTGCTGATCCGGACCCTCGTTGCAAGCATGAAGGAGGGGAGTTCCAAAGCTTGTGCAATTTCTGCCCATCGAAGATACGGATAAATGTCGGCGGCGAGACGGGTTACGAAAGCTCGGAACCACCGGAGAGCAAACGCGTTGGGTTGACATTGGATAGTCGAACATCGCACGTGGGTCATCTGCCCGAATCAGCGGGAACATACCCGATTGCCTGCGAAGGTTCCGAAAATTCCGGGTTCCCATCGTCGAACACACTAAGGTTGGATAACTAAATAGTTTCTCCCGTACTTATACGTATAATGGCATCTAGTGTCTGGTCGAAACTACGGTAAGATGCTTCTCAACATCCCTAGCCATGGAAATCACCATAATTGTGAGATTTCCGTCGGGGTGTGCAAGTGCATATATAGCATATACGAGATTAATCAAGCGTTAGATTCCATGTCGCAGCGTGTTGGTAAGGGCATAGGAGGCATAGCGAGTGAGAAGGATTTGAAGCTTACGATGTGATTGATTAGATTAGATTTTGATGTTGATTAAATGAGTTAGTCGTTATATTCCCAGCATAAGTACAGTCCACTCTCCCTATAAGAATGCACTCAGGACCGAGTATACTGGAGAAAACAATTTTCTTATAAAGTATTTATTCTTATACGCAAACAGATTTTGTATAGATACTACTTGAGATGAGACCACAAATCTTATTCTTATACGGAACAGTTTCTGCGTGTATTCTTAGCGACAGAATTGTTATAGAGTAGCCATATTGGTAGCAGCGCCGCCAAGTTCTAGGCGAAAGCTTGTTTGAACTTCAAATTCGGCACAATGAACAGATAGGAAGAAACCTCATGTGCCTCATTGCGAAATACAATCAAGCGTATAACAACATTCAGCTTGCAATGCTCGCATGACAACTTAGGGAGTTCCATGTCGACAGTATTGACAACCAATCGGAACACATTGCGACAAGATCTGTGGCTCCTGTTTGTATTATCAATGTTACACTTGAGTATGTGCTTTGCAGATACGACGGTGTAACAGAATCCGAAACCGCCACCTCGTATGTACTCGCCAATATCTCCGTGCATCATTCGCTCATGAACTATCGTCGGGGAAATTGTGTGTGACCATCGCACAAGCTCGTGTCACTAAATATTTTCTTTTAACGTGCCCAGTCCCTCAGCTCGCGCGCTCTAGCTAAACTTTTCTAACATATCATAGCTCGCTCAAATGGCATCATCGATAAAATTCCTCAAAAAACTCACCAAGCGCGGCAACAAGTCGACTGATCAACTCCGATCATCGAGCCCAGCGGTCGGTTCCGCATCCACCAGCGTTGAAGGGGCGATAGGAGAAATCGGTCGATCTGCTTCGGGAAAGCAGGATAGCTCCCCAGGGGGTAATCGAGCAACAGAGGCGGTCAGGGAAGGGTCGAATGAAACGGTTTCTCTTCCAATAGTCGCTCCGAACACTCCAGGTACTCTCTTACACTCATTTCTGCGCATGGCATATCTGATTTCTAACGGACACCCCACAAGCCGTCGCAGAATTCGATGGACCCATAGCAGGTGTCGAGGTTCCGACAGAATCAGCTGAGGACGACCGACCAAAAACGCGAGTGGAACTCGCCCACGAAGCATTACTACAGGCATCGGACGAACTTGTCAAGACACTCAAGGACTACATCAACGGCTCGCAAGCATCCGATTACAATGGCTATGTACCATCCGCGCATTTCAAGCTCTCCTTCAGCAGCGGTTTGATGACGCCAGAAAACTTCGGTGCCGCAGTCGAACAAGTCCTCCTCAAACAAAAAAATCAAAAGCCTACAATCGCATCCAAAGTCGGCAACGCTATTGGCAAGATCTATCCTCTTGCTTCTCTGACGCTGGGACTGGCAGCATACGCGACTGAGAGTGCAACCCTGGCCCCCGTGAAAGGCGCAGCCAACAGCTTATCGCTCCTTCTCCAGATCGCGGATCAGGAACAATCCCGAGGCGAAGACTTCCTCAAGCAGTTGGACCGCATACAGTACCAAGCCCTTCGCGTGGCAGAAGTCCAGAAGCATAATGATCTCGAAGTCGGCGAACTCCTTCTTGAAAAATCAACCAACCTCATGACTGCCGTTATTCTCTTCCTCAAGTACAGCATTATATTTTTCCGTCACGACTATTTCTACAATCTCGGCAAGACTGTTTTGTTAGGACCCAAAATTTATTCCGATGCGCGAGCTGCGCTAGAATTGGCCATTGCCGAGTACGACCAGGCCTTGTTGCTGCAAGTCACCATTAAAGTACTCGCCATGCGTACCGGTATACCCCCTCCCCAACCGGATCCGAAATTCCAACAATCTGAGCTCGCCGCATGGCTCAAGTCCTCGTACTGGGACGTCGACGCCCAATTCTTGAACAACTGCGAGCTCCGTGCCCCTGGAACATTGCAATGGGTGCTTGAAGCGGAAGAGTTCAGGAGGTGGAGGCTGACTGATAGCGAAAGTCTGTGGTTGAATGGTCTACCCGGAGTCGGAAAATCTATCATCACAGCATATCTGATTCAGGTATTAAAGGCACAGCATCCGGATGCGGTGGTTTTGTACTTCTTCTGCAAAGCCGGCGACTCAACTCTTGACAATGTCGACCGACTGATTCGTACCCTCGCTATGCAATTGGCACTCGCCGCCCCAGAAGCTCGTGAAAAACTAAAGGCGCTGAAGGAGGAAGGGTTCCAAACCGAGAAAGCGGATGCTTATGCGTTTTCTCGCCTCATTAGAGATACGATTACCGTCATTTCTCGGCCTATTTTTGTCGTAATTGATGGCCTGGATGAATGCTTCGGCGGAGAGGCGGGTGTAGATAACGCTATCGAGACGTTACTTGACGGATTACAAAAACTCGAAGTGAAACTCCTTGTTTCCAGTCGGCCAACACCTGAAATAACCCAAGCGATGGGGCGATGTCCTAAACGGCCCTTGACATTTGAGGATAGCCGGGATGATATCAAGTTGTACGTCGCGATGCGGGTCAACAAATCTAAGGGTCTGCAGAAAAGCTTTGCCCGAATCAACAAAGACGCAAGCGATTTCCTTTCCGAAAAGTCGCAGGGGAACTTCCTGTGGGTTTCCATCGTCTTGAATCTTCTCGATCGTACGCCGTCAGTAAAAGCATTCCAGAAGGCGATTGAGACGCTACCGAAAGGGATCGCCGGAGTTTACGATCGGGTTCTTGATAAGCTCGTCACAGCCGAAACGTTTGAGATGGCTTCGGCAATTTTGGTGTGCGTTTTGTTCAGTGTTCGCCCGATGACGATTGCAGAGCTCCAGGTGGCTGTTGGCCTTCTCGTCGATGAAGTCCTTGACTTACAAGAGTTTGTCGAGTCTAACTGTGGTTCATTTCTCGGTATTGTACCCGGGAAAGACGGCCCTAATGTACACATTGTGCACGAAACATTCCGATCCTATATTACAGATCCCACGGTGTCCAAGGAGCGACGCTTGCCGCCAAGCAGATCACATATGCGTCTTGTGGCTGCCTGTCTCGGATGCCTGATCAAATTCGACGACGACGATGTTACAGACTTCCGAAGGTATTCAACCCGGCACTGGTTTCAACATTTCAACGACTCCCGGGAGTCTGAAACGGATATAGTCGTACTGCAGGCCATGCTCGTTAAGATCAATGTCTTTGTATCCCACCCAGAGGCAGTAAAGAAATGGATGAGGGATTTCACTTTCGAATTGGAGGGTTCAGTGGAGTATTGGAGTATCGGTAGCTTTATGTCCGACGTACACCATGGAATCTATGATTGGCTTCAGTCAGATATCTTAAAGAAGCTTGCTGAGAGCGACGACAATGAAAGTGGTGAAGACTTGGAAGAAGCACTTCGATGGAGAATAAAGGTAGTGTTGGCCGGTGTTAACCTGCAATACCTACGATTACGTTTGCAGGCTGATAATCGACTGCAGGTCTTGAGAGAGGATTTGTTTTTGGCGAGAGTGATTGTCGGCAACCTCACCTTCATCTGGCTGAACACAAACTGAAAAGAAGTCTTAATGTCTAAGATGGCGTTCACTCAAGCATTGGCAGCAGCCCACATTCTGCAGCTTGCGGGCCCGAAGGAAAATGCGAATTACACGGAACTGAACCCGTTGCTAGCGAGTTCTGGCATCAGCATTCCTAAGATTCCCGACAGCGCAAAAGCAAAGCCAGGTTGGACCTGGCGCCACAGTGCCTCATACTCTGCTCACTGGAATGACTTAAACGAAGAACGAATCAAATCCCTCGCCGCGTTAGGGGCCTACAACTGTTCTGTCGGCCTGCAGTCGGGAAACTATGCTATTGCAGCGCTGGTCGCGAAATTAAAAAACTGCGTCAGGGCTTTTCAAGCCGCGATCGATGAACACCCGATGTATTGGCACTTCCATGAAGCACTGGGAGACTGGTATTACCGCATCAATGAAAAGGAGAAGGCTGTGCTCTGTTACCGGGAAGCTATGAAATTCGATCCCAAGACACCGGCGTCGTGCGCAATTGACTACTGGTCCCTTGTCTCACAGCTCAAGAAGAGCGAAGGCGACATCGAAGGTGCTGTCGAAGCACTGCGGACCGGGGTCTCTCTTGTTCCTGAGAAGGATTCCTGGATATACTGGAAGAGGATAGCTGATATCTACCGCGAGCTAAAAGACTGGGAAAATCTGAAATATCTCTACCGCGAGGCGATCGAAAAAACACCGAACCATTGCAAGGACTGCTGGCGAGAGCTTGCTAGTACCTACGATAGGACACTCGATTGGGTTGGAAAAATGGAAACGTATTTTGGAGCCATAATGCGTGATCCAGAAAATACAGAGAAGTATGCGCAAGATCTTCGGTCCATGGCGAGAGATTTCAAAGACCTCCAGCTCTTGGAGCCTGCTCTCCTCATCCTGCAAAACGGCATCAATAGACACCCCGATGAGGCTGACAAATATAAGAAAGAGATGGCGGACTGTTATATGGGAGCGCGGAAGTGGAGGACTGCAGCCGATTTGTATGAATCTATAAGATCCGGACCAAATGCCCACGATCGTGAATTTGCCTACTTGAACTATGATCTCGGACACGCTTATCTTGGTCTGGGAGATACAACACGAGCTCTAGCAGCGTATCAAAAGAAGCGGATAGAGCGGCTTACCGCCGGTGATATCAGTGGCAACTCGGGCGATGCAGCATATGTACATATGATTGATGGAGACTTTAACATTGCTATCAGTCAGATCAAAGCCGACATTACCGGAAACCTCAAGTACTACCCTAATGGACCGCAGGACTGGTACAAGGCGTCTGAATTCCTGGAGACGCACGGGAATCTTGGCATGTGCTACGAAGCCATTGGAAGAATGGAAGAAGCACGGGCTTGGTTTCAGTCTGCTGCCGATATTTTTGCAAAATTTGTCCCCAAGTTGGAACCCTTTGTTCATACCGATAACAACACGCCTTACCACCGAAGCACTGCTCGAACACTCCTTGAGTACGGGCTTATGCTTGAGAAAGTTGGGCGCATCGAAGAAGCGAGAAGGATTTATGAAGGCGCTGCGCACAGGTACGAACGCACCACCTTTGTTAGAGATGACGAGCCGCTGCAGTAGGAAAATGAGAAAGTGATATTGGCGTTGCAGCGTGTGAATTCGCCAGAGCCTCGTTCAGATATGCCGAGTCTGTTAGAAGAAATTGGAGGACCGCGGCTTGAGCTGAGACTTTGTCTGCGATACCGCACTAATTGGTATGCATATGAGCATTGGAGAGCTCCAAGATTCTGCCAAGGCAGGAGTGGATACCCTGCGATGATGTTGAAGGATACGGTATCACACTGAGCGGGCCGTACGGGTAGAAGACGCAGTATCAGCTTCCTTATATTTTCCGTATGCTGAGAATTATAGTTGCAGTCATGTAGTTTTCTTAACTTTAGATTGCATTGGATGGTGCTGTACTCTATGTAGCTGCAATTTAACGACCTACTTCATCCCTAAGGGTGATATTACGTGATTGTGAGAAAGGGTTATTACGCCTCAATAATGCGAGCTAAGCACACTAATGATAAAAAGGAATACGGACTATTCTATATTTAAGATACAATGATATATGTATTGATAATCACAAACAACTTTGCCATGTCATGAAAAGTCTCCAAGGTCACGTCCCCACCTCTAGCTCCCGGTTTGCAGATTTAACCAATTCCATCAATTCGATGCCTGGGTACCATTGGCGATCAGCAGTCGGGTGCTCTTCCTCCATCAATGCAATGTCAGCGTCAATCTCGTTGGGCGAGGGATTTACCAATCAGCCCAAGATCTTCTCTTGCTGGGCATGGTCTTCATCTAGGAGTGCCACCGCTGCTGCTAGTTCCTCCGCACGAGAAGACGCGAGATGGAGAATTTCCATAGGGAAGGAAGACGTGAGGCGGATAACTTCTTGAATACCCTTCGTCCTAGGATTAACGATATGGTGATTGCGAAGAGCCAGTGTTGTCCAAGACAGTAAGGACACCGTTATTAATATGGGGGAATCGGCTGTGGTATTCCACCTCTAATCTCTCGCCCTTTACCCTGCTCTGGGCCATCGGATTGTCTCTTTCCTTCTTTTGTGCCTGTCCATTCCACCAACGAAAACCGTCTCCATACTCCTTCCACTCCATCTTTTGCGTATCAAAAACAGCGATCTTAATCACAGGTCGCTTCGTGAATTTCGCCATTTGCGGGAAGATAGTCTATGCATACCGGGCATAGAGGAACTTAGTGCTGACAATAGCGCCGAGGTAACTCCCGCCGACTATGCGATTGTGGTAGAGTGGGGCGAGGTCATCGGTTTCGCGGACGAAGTGGACGCAGAAATAACTAGAATCGCTACCATCCATGCACTTGGGCACAAAGGTAAATTTCTTCTCTTTGAATGACTTGTGGATATCCTTGCGCAAAGTGAGCATGTTTTGCATGTCAGCTGAGGGCTTGCGGTCCGATACTGCCTCGCTCGCTCCATAGAAGAACATGCTGTTGGCGAAGTACTTCAAGAGTTAGCGTGAGTATCGCTGAAGTAGTGATGTAGATCGCGAGGATCGAGAGTATTATGGTGGAGATGACAGCTGTTGGGTGGTTAGGCGGGGGTCGCAGGAACATACCCAGTCCTCCTCGGCCTCTGGCACAATATATGTCTCGGTGTTGTCCTTGTAGTGGGAAACCTTGCATGTGTTGCTGTCGCAGTATATGACATGCTTGAAGACGGATGAGGGCGCAGGGACATGCTTATAATCGTCCAGACCATCGTCCTTCCGCTTTACACTCGCAACACCGTAGGTTACGTTATGTAGGGGAGAACCGTGTGCTTAGATTATATGATACAGAAAGCAGAGAGAAGAATAAGGACTCGATTATGTACAGAGAAATATGGAGGAAAACTTTGATGCCTTTGCCACCCTTTGCCACAGTCACTCGCCACTCTTACCACCACCGGAGATGCAACACCGTACGGTGGTTACAAAATGGAGGGGAGAACCATGTGCATAGCTTATAGTATAGAGAAATGATAGTACGAGATAATGACTCCAGATATATACAAGAGAGTTAGTGTGTAGTACGGATAAACTGGCTTAATTCCCCGGACTATAGGAATAACTCAGGCAAATAGTATGGGCAGCAGATGGTAGGTACACTGGTAAAAAATGAAACAATAAAATAATTCAAAATTATTGCCAGCTCCTCTGTTTCTTGAGATAGGTTATCTTGGGATGTTATCCGAAAGCAGCAATAAGTCAAAATTACCCAGGATCATATTCTACCCCGTTGCAAATGGAGAGAAGTGTATCAAAGTGAATTTGTGCAGCTAAATGCGGTTGCCCCACTGAGCACCTTCAATTCATGATTAGTAAGTTTAGTAAGTTGTATATTCATACGCTTACAGAACTTCTCACCTACCTACTTCCATTCATAACATTCGATTACAGTTTGCCAAGAAGGCCTCATCAATCCTGACCTGAAATCACATGGAAAGCTAAGTTATAGTGCTCATGGCAGGCTACCTGCGTGCAGACGGACTCCAAACTACCGTGAAATTCATCATCGCGAGTGACTTATGATAACTATACTTCGAGATTTGCAACTTTTCCTTTGCATCTGCATTTTTCAGGTTTTCTTGAGCAAGTAACTCTATAAAAACGTACGTTAGAAGGCGGAATGGAGCCATAACTGATCACACAAGTTCTTAATCGCATTCGATAGTGATCTTCTACGGTACTGCGTGGGCCCTTGGAACTGCGCTCCCGCTCGGAGCATGTGGCCGCAACTGATGTATCGGAATTGCTCAATAGCTCACCCAAGACTACTCTTAACATGTCAACTAGTTAGGCGTATCTTGTCAACTGAGGTACAACATCAGCTGCGGAATCGTAGCGGACAAAAACTAGGCCGAACTATACGTCATCAATTTTATGAGCTGCACTGTATGCTTAGGAACGTCGCATATTGCGATTCAATATCTTGTGGAGTGGCTAGAATATACGTGGCGCCAATGCCGCCCGAGTGATGTTGGGCGACTACGTGCGATAAGGGATTTAGTTAATCAAGGATATTGTGGTCTTTGCATGCGTTTGAATTGAAAGTAGCAGGTTGATGAGAAGAAGGAACGAAAGGACTTAGATATCGGATGGACTATGTTGGCGGGAAATTGCCGATTTGGCACACGTTCAAACATCCGAGTTGAATGTGAACGATACCTGATTTAACTCCACATCATTTAGGGGAGTAGGATGGTTACTAACCACAGAAAAATCTAGGAATAGCAATAATAGATCATTGGCTAGCATTGGGATCTATCAAGGAGGTGTTGTGATCCTCTTCCAGGGGTGAATCCGGAAGTATGCGATAACGTAGAAACTTACATAGCTGATAAAGAACCCGGAAGCGACCGGTATCCGCGGGGAGCAGCTTGTCACCCGCAGAACCCGAGCTTAGCTAATGGTTTGTACATACTTCCTGAAGTATGATAAGATGGAGTGGCGTATGACACTTTACTGTGGCAGACAGCGGCTAGCGCGGCTTTTGGATGTGCGGGGTCAGCGAAAAATAGCCATCTGAAAGACTCCCTCTCCTCCCATTGCGACAACCTGCAGAACAAAAACATCGCAGTGTTTTTGCCCACTGCACCACAACCACCTAACAGCAGGCATAAATGGTCTGTTCCTGCCTTCTAATGAAGATATGCAGCACACGGACCAAATTTGAGGAAGCCAAAACCGGGTGATACTTTATGATCCTACTGTCTAACTAACTTTGGCCGTAACTCCAAAATATGCGAAGACCTTTCATAGACGGGTTGGTTGTCGGGGCAGAGCAGCTGTTAGCTCTGATTCACACGAGGTTGAAGTCACGCGGACGCAAGTGAAGTGCGCTTGGGGCAACAACCGCGGGCAGGGGAGAGGCGGTAGTTTCAGATTGTTATTTGTCTGTCAAAAAAATCTTAACACGATCATTACATATTATAGCGCTACTCCAGTCGAGTTTTTTCACCCATGTTGGCCGGGGATGAGGGTGGAAGTCGGCAGAGAGGTCAGCGTTTACAGGTATGTCCGCATGGGTATAATCCCGTAAGCCTACGGTTATGCGATGATGTGGAGCTAAGCAAGCTGCTGTATGGACCGATCGAGGTATTCCCGCAGGGTATGGAATCAAACCGTGGGCCGAAGGGCCCGGTTGCATAATAGATAACGGAAGACTGCAGCGCAGATCAATGAGGTGTCAGATGAGGAATACTGCAAGTGATGAAACGGATACTGAAAGCGAGATATGGGCTTTCCTATAACGATATAGCAGCGGATGCGGAAGTGTCATGCAACAAGCAGCATGAGAGAAGAATCACGAACGTGACAAAGAGCTATCGCGCAAGCTACCAAAGCTGGGCTTAGGAGTGTAAATATGCACATGTCTGAGAAGGATGACAATATTCGCCTTGCCTACAAGGTTATGTTTGGAATTTTACTCTTTCTTTTATTATGAGTGACTGGCTACAAGAAAAACAGTGGTAGTTGAGTGCTAATGCAGATACATTGTTTACCGGCGAATTAGTGGAGCAACGACATCTGAGAGGGAAGATAACAGCACCGAGAACGACTCCGGCCCGAAGCAGTTCGTGTACCGGAAGTACCGGAATGAAGCGCTGACGAGATGCATTCACCGACAAAGAAGGCAAATGACGACGGGTGTGCTCACTGGCGGGAATGGCTAGGGGCGATAAGTCTGCTCAGAGTCGGTATAAGAAAGAGATCTCGACTAGTGCACCTGACAAGAGCAGCAATCAGAGATGATAAGTGTACTCGGCATGCTTCCGATGTTTAGTGTTGTTGTTAGTGCACTTGGAAGGCAACTAGAATGGAGAAGCCTAGCACGCTTAGGAGGCGACCGGAGACGGAATATTCGGTAGGTCGCTTGAAAGCTATTTCCCATTCGCAGCACATCTTCATCGCAAGTGCAGCTGTACCTGGCCGTCTTCCAAGTTCGTTTGAGATGTCATAGCACTAAGTCAAAGTGTCTGTAACTATACATGTTTCTAAGATTAGCAAGTGTTACTTTAGTACGAAGATGACTGTATTCTGGAAGGAGAGCTAGTCTTAGTGAGAAGCTATGACCATCTGTAGACAGCAGTCACGCATAAAGTAGAGTAGGCAGGTATCTACATGCATATATGCAACGGCAAGAGGCAAACAATCTCACTTGCCATGACTCCTGTCGCTTCAGAGCAACCGGGTTGGCGTACTAGTACTCTACATCTTGTCGTACGACCCGGCCGTCTCCGGGTTTGATTCCCTAAGCCGCTAACTCTAGCCCTACAGCGCACGACACATCCTCCGAGCCTGTCATCGTCTCGACCTACGATTCTTTCCCCGTCGGTTGTGTCGATGACTTCCGCTCCTACATCGTTTATATCGAATTTGCCGGAACCTGCTCGCACACACTCTTAAACCCCTATCCCGACAAACGCGGCTCCTGTCCGAAGCCGACATCCATGACTTCATTTTATCATAACTCTCAACCCATATGGACTGTTATCCAAGCGATACGTTCAATCATCAGACTTGTGGGGTTGACTTGCTTCTTAGTGATGGCGAGCAAGGTATGGGCGGAGCTCGCGGTGCTAGTCGCTCCTCGCCGGCGGCCAAGACTAATCACGAAAAATCGGTTATACAATTCCACCTACCTCTCCGGGGGCGCTGCACTGAACCAGTGCTTATTGAAGCCGTTATCAATCGTAGTGATACCCCCACGACCCGTTCGAGTGGCGGCAGCGATCACATGTCAGCAAGATCGGAACAATCGGATGATTTGCCTCCCGACCTCCGCTTTCGCGGCCCCACTCCGTTTACCATTCGCAAGGTCATCGTTTTGCTACAACTACCAGCCGCCAGTCAACGTCGCATCTGAGACTATGCTCAGATAGCCCTACGATATCCCTTCGCTTGTTCCGGCAACAGTTCTCTCCTACGAATCAATCTCTGCCCAAATGCACCCCTAGCCATATCAAGAAGCGCCATCCCTCTGCTCACGGGAGATACAACGCTATTGAGAAGCTTCTGCTTCTGTGATGAACTGGGCACCGAATGCTATCCAGACTATCTTCAATGTGATTACCTGGAGTTTCCCTGCAAAACCTGCAATATCTTCGGTGAAGATAGCTAGATGCGAACCTCCTAGCAGTTCTAGCGGCAATTATTCTACATGTTTCTGTAACT
>Ga0307515_10008887_pt1 | contig 19516 bp, 16 predicted proteins | sample 17_EM_MG_FD_194513 | JGI IMG/M metagenome (GOLD analysis project Ga0307515, IMG submission 194513) | Populus trichocarpa ectomycorrhiza microbial communities from riparian zone in the Pacific Northwest, United States - 17_EM | ecosystem: Host-associated > Plants > Roots > Unclassified | place...
GGCAGGGGCACACAAGTTGCGTGTGACCGCGACGGATCATGCCGGCCTCAAGTCCGAAGCGGAATCCGTGTTCACGATGAAACCGCTCGCCGGGAAAGTCGAAGTGCGGATCCTCGATGCCGCACCGTATTTCGAGCCGGCCGTCGTGGAGGTCAAAGCCGGCGACACAGTCGAGTGGAAGTACACACCCACTCCCGATGCGCATCGGACCGTACATAACCTCCAGCGTTTGACGATAGAGCCGCTGGGTGTGACATCCGCGGCACTGCGAGCGGGCGAAAGTTTCAGCTATCGGTTCGACCGAGCCGGCAGTTTCAAAGTGCGCACGGGCACGGACGATGCCGCAACCGAGAGCGGGTTGGTGAAGGTGTCCGCGCCATGAGTCTTGACGACGCAGAGCTGATCGATCTTAGTGTGAGTCTTGGCCCTAGTGCTTCCGAGCATGTGCCGGTCAGCATCGAATATCTGTCGCATGCGGACGGCGGCGCGCATCTGGCGGAGCTCACAGGCGTGGCTCAGAAAGACTTGTGTGGCGGCCTCGGTTGGGCCAGCGAGCGGATTTCGGCAATCACGCATTCCGGCACCCATGTCGATGCACCGTTTCACTACGCGCCGCAGTGTCAGGGAGCGCAAAGCCGCACGATCGATGTGCTACCGCTTGAATGGTTCATCGGCAATGCGCTGTGTATAGATGTGAGCGAAGGTCATGACGCGGTCATGCCGGCGGAAGTTGAGGAATTCGAGGCGGCGCACGGAATCGAGATAACGGAACAACACATCGTCCTGTTTGATACGGGCGCCGCCGCGGCCTATGGCACGGCGTCCTACGGCGATTGCGGTCGACCACTGGCACCGCGACTGGTGGCGATGCTCTGCGAGCGCGGCGTTCGAGTGATCGGCACCGACGCTTGGAGCATCGATCCGCCATTGGAAAAAATGCGCGCACGTGCGTCGGCCGAAGGAGGCCATAGCGTCTGGCAGGCTCACTACCTCGGCCGGCACTATGAGTTTTGCATCATTGAGAAACTCACCAACCTCAATCTCTTGCCGCCCTCCGGCTTTGTCCTCGTCTGCTTTCCCGTGAAAGTGGCCAAAGGCAGCGCCGGCTGGACACGCGCCGTGGCGATCGTGCCGAGACAGGGGTGAACATGAGGCTGCTATGCGGGCTTCTGGCTGCGCTGGCATCGAGTGTTGCGATAGCCGAGCCCGACGCAGCGGGCCGCGATCTTGTCGTCGGCCAGTGCGCGGCTTGTCATGCACTGCAGCCGGATCCCGATCGTTATCACGCGCTGCTTCAGGAGGGACCGCCTCTGATCCACGCCGGCAGCAAGTTTCGTCGCGAATGGCTAGTGCACTGGCTGCAGGCGCCGCAGCGCATTCGATCGGCGGGGTATCTGCCGTTTCGCTATACCGTTTCGGAACCGGACGGCGATCGTATCGACGCAAAGCTCATCCCCTCCCATCCAGCGGTGTCCGCGAAGCAGGCGGAGGCCATTGTCGATTGGTTCTTTTCACAGCGCCAGGAAGCGCCTCCGGCGGCTGAGCCTGCTGCCGCGGAGCCGCTGCGCGGCGAGCTATTTTTTCGCAAAATTCTGGGTTGCGCGAGCTGTCATCGGCTCGGCGGTGAGGGCGGGTCGTCGAGCGCTGAGCTTGAGACGGCACGTGCAAGGCTTGATCCGCAATGGTTGCGCGCGTTCACTCTTGATACGTCAATCGGCGCTCCGACGTGCATGCCGAAAATTCAGCTTCGACCGGCCCAGGCCAGCGCAGTCGTGGATTTTATCGAAAGCACGCCGGCACGCCCGCTCGAGGCGCCAAAGACGCAGACCGAGCGACGCGACCACTCTGTGCCGAATGCGGTGCCGACGAATCGGGCCGCCATGCTGTATCAAGTCCACTGCTCGCAGTGTCACGGCGTGCGCGGCAACGGCAAAGGCATTAATGCGCCGTTCCTGTTCGTCGCGCCGCGCGACCATACTTCCGCGGATGAAATGAGCCGTCTCACCGATCAGGACATCTTCACTGCGATCAAGTCGGGAGGCACGGCGGTGGGCAAATCGGCGCTCATGCCGTCTTGGGCCGGCACGATTGCGGATGACGATATCCGTGTGCTGGTGGGATACGTGAGGAGTCTCAGCGCAAGGAGCGGATCGTGACGCGATTCGATGAGCGGCGAGTGGTCGTGACAGGCATCGGTCCAGTAACGCCGATCGGCACTGGGCGGGAAAATTTCTGGCAGGCGGCGATGAGTGGCCGCAGTGGAACCGTGGCGCTCGAATCACTGCCATTTTCTTTCGATGTGGGCGCACTGCGTTCGCGAGTCGTCGCACGCGTACCGGCTTCCGAGACCACGGCGGAATATCGACATCTTGCGCTAGCGCGCATCGCGATGCGCCTGGCACTTCGCGATGCGGGAGTGGACTCTCTGGAGGGCGAAGATTCCGCTGTGATCATGGGAACGGCAGTGGCCGCCACGGCTGAAATGGAAGCGGCTTATCTCAGAGGATGGAACGACACGGGCTGCGACGGCAGCGGTCGAGCGGTGTTGTTGCGAACGTTGGCGTTTCAAACCATGGCGCACGAGCTTGCGACCGCCTGTCAATGCACTGGGCCTGTCTTGACTGTCGCGACAGGCTGTACCGCGGGGATCGATGCCATCGGCATGGCCTTCGACATGATCCGCTCTTCACAGGCGGACATTGTGCTGGCCGGCGCTTCCGAAGCGCCCATTACACCCGTCGTGTTCGCTGCGTTCGACGCGATCGGTGCTCTGACAAAACGCAACGATTATCCCGGCACCGCGTCGCGCCCGTTTGACTCGCAACGCGACGGCTTTGTTTTGGGCGAAGGCGCCGCTTGCCTGATCATTGAAGAGCGCAACCGTGCGCTGGCTCGTAACGCGCCCATTTATGCGGAGATCAAAGGGTTTGCCTCACTAAGTAACGGTTACCACATGACGGATTTGCCGGCTCACGGGCAAGCATTGGCGGACTGCATGCGTCAAGCCATGGCGGACGCGCGGCTCGAGCCTGCTCACATCGACTTTGTCTGCGCGCATGGCAGCTCGACTCCGCAGAACGACTTGTGCGAAACGAATGCGTTGAAATCCGCGTTGGGTCAGAGGGCATACAAAGTGCCGATGACCTCTTTGAAGTCCATGGTGGGACACGCTCTCGGTGCTTCGAATGCGATTGAGATTGCCGGCTGCGCGCTCACGCTGCGGGAACAATACATTCCGCCGACCATCAATCTCGACAGCCCGGGCGCGGGCTGCGATCTGGACTATGTGCCGAACATGGGTCGCGCCGCACGCGTGCGCAACCTGCTCAAGTTGAGCAGCGGCTTTTCCGGAATCCATTCTGTTCTGGCGATGGGAACGGCGTGAAAGCGCTGTTGCTGCTCTGCGCGTTGTTGCCGCTCGCCGGAGCTGCGAGCGCCGAAGTGAGCGAGGCGCAATGGATCGAACGGGTTCGCGCACAGAACAATGAACATTTTCAGTTTGAAGGCGTCAAGATCGAGAACGCCAAGCGAGTGTGGTCGTATCGCATGTCCATCGTGGAAACCGAGCACACTCTGAGTGAAGGTCTTGTCTACAAAGTGTGGGCCTACGGCGGCTCGGTTCCGGCGCCAACATTGGTAGTGCGCGAACAGGATGTGATGCGCATCCGTGTAACGAATGAGACCTCAACCGAGCACACGATCCACTCACACGGCTTGTTCGTGCCGCAGCGGATGGATGGTGTTCCCCATGCGCATGGAATCCAGCGGTCTGAGTCAGGCGAGACGAATCCGCACATGCCTGCCGCTATCGCACCGGGAGAAAGCTTCACTTATGAGTACAGCGCGCGGCCCGCAGGCACGCACTGGTATCACTGTCATGTCAACACGAATGAGCATCTCAAACGCGGCATGGCCGGTGCGCTGATTGTCTTGCCTAAGAAGCCCGATCCGCCGGTGGACTGTGATGAAGTGCTGTTGCTGCAGGAGTGGAACAGCAAGTATGCGCGGGGCGGACAACCGGGCGATCCGCGCGAGCAGGGCGCCAATGACTGGTTCACTATCAATGGCCGGTCGTACCCTAAGACGCGTCCCATTCAATTGGAGCCGGGACAGGTTTGCCGGCTGCGCGTGATTAACGCAGGGACTCAGTTTCATTCCATGCACTTGCATGGTCACAGTTTTCTGGTGACTCACAAGGACGGCGCGCGAATCGCGCAGCCGGCGGAAATGGATACCGTGCCGGTAGGGCCAGGAGAGCGGGTAGATCTATTGGTGCTCGGAAACAATCCCGGAGAATGGCCGCTGCATTGTCATGACCCGACGCATCAAACGAATGCGGGTGCTTATCCGGGCGGGATGATGACTCATTTTCTAGTAGGCAAGGATCCGTCGCCGGCCACAGGGGACGGCCCGATTGCCGGGACTTTGAGCGACGTGCGGGAATGGTGGCAGCGAGGGGCGGCTGGGCGTCCCTTGAACATCAAGGGCGCGGCGGGACGCCGTCCTTAGCGAAATCTTCCTCGCGCGGGAAGTCGCACCGCACCTGTGCCGAAGCGCCACAACGCCAGGCACGCACTCACGAGCGCTGTCGATTGCATGCCGCCGCTGCTTCCCTCTATGAGATCCAGGCAGTGCATCCATGCAGCGCCCGTTCGATTCACTTCGGTGCTCCTTGGTATCATGTGCATGTCTGCATGGGCGTGTATCAAAGTGCCGGCTGCACAATCATCCGGCATGCGAGTTGAAAGGAATCACTATGAACCTGTCCGATATTCCCTTTGGTGTCACCGACTGGACTCAAATCGAGCGAACCGAGCACAAAGGCGAACGCGGCTTCTCTCATTGGCGTACCCGGCATTTCGGAAAAATTCGCGTGCGCATGGTGGAGTACACGCCCGGTTATCTCGCGGACCATTGGTGCATGAAGGGTCACATTCTTCTATGCATTGAGGGTGAGCTGCACACAGACCTGAAAGACGGCCGAACGTTCACTCTCAAACCCGGAATGAGTTACCAAGTCGCGGACAATGCCGAGCCTCATCGCTCTTTCACTGAGGTGGGCGCCAAGCTATTCATTGCCATCTGCGCCCCGTCTGGGCGTGATGGATCTATCGGTACGAACTTCGCTTCTTCGATCGGCGTCACGACCATTTGCGGCATCGGCTCCGCATATAGGTCGCTCGTGAGCGCGATAACGCCGAACAAAATACTGACGGTGAACAAACGATTCATCGCTTCTCCTTAACCCATACGATGCCGGACTCACTGATCAAGATAGCGTATCCGCCTGATAGAACCTGTCTGAAGGATCTATACGGTGGAGGTTCGAAGCAATAGCACTGCAGCGGTAGCCATTCGCCGCGCTGATGAATTTCAATGGGAGTCATCAGAACCATCACCGCGCGTCCACATCTTAATGTGTGCGCCGTGTTCGACGTTCAGCGTCTCAAAATTTCGTTCGCTCATAATCTGGAGTGTCGCTCATGTTCGACCATGTCGGTGTCGTCTTCAAAGACCTCAAGCGCAGCGGAGATCTGTACAAGCAGTTGTTAGAGCCACTCGGTATCCGGCTGATGGAAGATCACACGCAACGAGACGGGACGGGTTGGCTCGTATTCAGCACCGGGGCGCCGGAGTCGCCATTCTTCGTTGTGGGGGCGGGCCGTCCTTCCTTCTGGACGCCGCCGGCCGCAGCAGCCGCAAGTCCGGTTCACATTGCATTCCGCGGTCCGTCACGTGAGTCAGTCGATCGATTTCACGCGATAGGCCTTCAATGCGGTGCGACGGACAATGGGGGTCCAGGCGTTCGACGCGGCCGATACTATTGCGCGTTCCTCATAGATTTTGATGGCAACAATGTTGAAGCAGGGGTCTACAGTTAGGCGCACGCAGCGCCATATCGCGGCTGGGGCCGCCTCCATGTTCCGCTGAACGGACTCTTCGTGGCACCGGCATCAGTTCCGGCTCATCTTCACCATCATTCCGCCAATTTCCTTCAACAGTTTTGCAGCCACGATGGCGGTGAGATTGGAGATGTCGCAGCGCGGATTAAATTCAACAATGTCGGCGGCCACGATCGGTTGATCGATGCTCTGAATCAGATCGATCACCTGACGAGTCGAGAGGCCACCAGGCTCTCTATGCGACACGCCGGGCGCGTAGGCCGGGTCCAGCGCGTCGATGTCCATCGAAATATATACGGGCGTCGTTATATCGAACCGCAGATTCGGGCCGCAGCGAAAAGCTTCGACAACCTCGACGCCGAAGCGCTTGAATTGGTCGCGATGATGATCGTTGACGGTGCGGAGTCCGACTTGAATCAAGCGATCCGCTAGCTTCTCTTCCATGATCCGGGCGAACGGCGAAGTGTGGGATCGCAGGTTCCCCTGGTAAGCGTGGTAAATATCGGGATGCGCGTCGATATGAAGGATGGTCAAGTTGGCGTGGCGTCGACGTACCGCGCGCATGATCGGATGAGTAATGGCATGGTCGCCGCCGAGGCAAATCAAGGGATCGCCCGACTCCATCGCGCGCCCCACATTCCGCTCGATGAGATCCCACGGATCAGAGGCGCTATCGAACTGGATGTCGCCATGGTCCATGAGTCGGCCTGTGACACTGAGATCGATGCCCGTCTCGCTCCACATGCTGTAGGCGTCGGAGTGCAATTCGCGGCGGATAAGCGGGGGCGCCTCAGAGGGGCCTTTCATGAAAGAGGAGTTATCGTCGTGAGGAATTCCTAACAGGGAAATTTTGACCATCTTCGGCTTCTACCTCATAGCAATAGACAGATCTTATCCATCTAAACGCAAAGCGGGGTAGTCCGTCGGTCAAGGAGGATTCGTCGAGCGTGTGAGTTTCCCCAATGGAGGCATCGACCTCATTGCGATACGGTGGCGATAGCGTGTTGCGGCCATCGCCGGCGAAGGTGCCGAGTCCGGGTGTAATCGTCGTCGCTGAGCTTAATGATCAGCTGATCATGGGTCACGTCCCAATCGAAGATGCCTTGATCGAGGTTGGACTTTATCGTGCGGACAGCAACATCTGCGGGGACGGACATCGTTGAACCCTCATGTTTGAAAGCTCTGCGGCTGCATGGCACGGCCGCGGATCTGGGGTTCCGATTATTCGTTGTCATCGCGGGACGGTAAGTAGGATTGTCCCGAGCTAGGGTTCTCCCGAGGCATCGATGCGCTCGGCGTTGCTAAACTCAAAGAAAAACACGCCAGAGCGCGAAAGCATGAGATCGAGGGGCACATCGATGACAGATGAATACAGCCTCGGCTTATGCGTTCCGCTGGATAGCACGTCGGAATCGCGTTTTGTCAACGAATCAGTCCGATTTCCCGCAGCCTCTGCATCAAGAAGGCCCCAGCCGTGATCTCGGGATACTTTGCGCCGGCGCCCACGCATGAGGGCAGGCAACTCAGCGATACCTCGGAGCGTGGATGCATGAAGAAGGGCATTGAGTAACGACTCACGTTCGCGCCGGACGGATTCACGACGCGATGAGTGGTAGCGGGAATGACATCATTGGTTAGGTGGGCGAGCATGTCCCCCGAATCTACGATGAGATTGTTGCGGGCCGCGTGCACGGGAAGCCAACGTCCGTCGCGGTCGAGCAGCTCGAGTCCCGGCCCCTGAGCGGCTACGAGCAGCGTGATCAGGTTGATGTCCTCGTGCGGGGCCGAGCGCACACTGCCCGGCTGCAGCTCCGAGGGCACTGGCGGATAGTGAATGAGGCGCAGCACCGAGTTTCCGCCGCGAACTCTGCTGTCGAAATAGTCCCTTGGCAGATCCAGACCCGATGTCAGCGCTTCGAGCAAGATCCGTCCCGTGTCTTCGAGCGCCCGATACAGCGCGACAAATGTCTCCCTGAAAGCGGAGGGCGACTCCGGCCAGATGTTCGGCGGTTCAGCGGCATCGTCACTCGCGCGCAGCTCCGGCCCGATCTGCCAGAACTCCTTTAGATCCGGCACGGGATGATTCTTCGCATGCTCGGTGCGAAACGGCGTATAGCCGCGCGGGCCTCCGACATATCGCCGTTTCACAGCTTCAGGTTGTGCGAAGAGCTCCACGCTGAGCTCGTAAGCCTGATCCAGCAATGTGGCCGGCACAGGATGGTCGCGCAGGACAAAGAACCCATATCGCTGCAGGCCGCGCATCAGCTCACTGGCGAACGCGTCGCGAGCCGTCGCGCCGCCGTGCAGATAATCCGCGAGACTCAATTCCGGGATGCCGCTGTCCGTCATGCCGTCAGCTTCTCATGTTGCACCTTGGGCTCAACGCTCAAGCACATCGGGGCAAACGTGATGATACGGCTATTTCGGGCGGAAACTGAAAGCACCGGGAAGCAGCTCTGATGCCGTGGTTTGCACGAGCTCACCGCGCATGTTGGCCTGAATGACGATCAGCTGGGGCCCCCCAAGCTCCACCATTACTTGCCGGCACGCGCCGCACGGCGAGACGGGGCCATTGCAATCTGCGACCACGACAAGGTGCGTAAGATCCCCCGGACGACATCCTGCAGCAATCGCGGCGAAGAGTGCGGTGCGCTCGGCGCAATTGCAGAGTCCGTACGATGCGTTCTCCACGTTGCAGCCCTTGAACACCCGGCCATCCTTGCTGAGCACAACCGCACCCACCAGGAAACCCGAATAGGGCGCGTAGGCCTGTTTTCTGGCGTCCAGGGCGGCTTGAACCAGCGCAGTGATGTCGGTGTGAGTCATGAATGCTCCGCGCGAAGTGGCGCTCAGAGGCCCGCGCCTAAAAAGGCGCCCGCGATGGTTGCGCTGGCGAGATTGGACAAAGTGGCCGCGGCCACGACGCGAAGCCCGTAGCGAGCAACCTCGGAACGCAAATTGGGTGCCACAGCGCCGAACCCGCCGGCCAGAATCCCAATCGACGAGAGGTTCGAGAATCCGCACAGGGCGAAGGAAACGATCACAATCGTTTTCGGATCGAGCACCGTGAGCCCGGCCGCAGTGACTTCCGCGGGATCCTTCAAATACGGCGCGAACGATGCATAGCCTACGAACTCGTTAAGAATCAGTTTCTGTCCGATCAGATTGCCTGCAAGGTCCGCGTGCTCATAGGGGACGCCAATGAGCCAAGCCAACGGAGAGAAAATATATCCCATCAACGCTTCCAGATTCAGCGACGGGTAACCGAACCAGCCCAGCACGCCAGAGAGCATTCCATTCAAAAGCGCAATGAGGCCAATGAAGGCGACCAGCATGGCGCCCACATTGACGGCCACCCGCAATCCTACCGCGGCGCCGGCGGCAGCGGCTTCGATGACATTGGCGGAAGGGCTCGCTTCGAAATGCACCTGACCGACGGTGATAGCACTGGGTTCTACGGTAGGGCAGATGATCTTAGCGAACAGCAATCCGCCCGGGATTGCCATGAACGACGCAGCGATCAGGTAATCCAGTCGCACGCCGAGCCCTGCATATCCTGCCAGCGTCGAGCCCGCGACCGCAGCCATGCCACTCGTCAAAACGGCGAACAACTCGGCGCCTCGCAGTTGTGAGGCGAACGGCCTTAGTGCCGCCGGCATCTCGCTCTGTCCGAGAAAGATTGTCGTGACGGCCGAGAATGATTCGATCTTGCTGACGCCGACGAGCTTCTGCATCACGAGCCCAAGGCCGATGATGACCCAGCGCATGATGCCTAGGTGATACAGCACCGCGATGAGCGCAGACATATAGATGATTGCCGGCAACACCCTGAATGCAAACACGAAGCCCGTGTCGCCGAACAGCTCGTACATCCGGGCCGTTACCAGCGAACCGAAGAGGAATTCCATTCCTTTGTTGCCGTATGCGATGACATGGTTGATGGCCGTGGCCGCCGCACCCAGTGCCATCCGACCCCAGGGCACGAAGAGCACCAGCGCCCCGATCGCAGTCTGCGTGGCGAGCGCAGCGAGCACGACTCGAGGCTGTATCGCACGGCGGTTCTGCGAAAGCGCAATCGCGATTGCAACCAACACGATGAGGCCGATGAGGCCACGTAGGATATCTGTCATGCGTGTTGATAGTTTCAAACAAAGTGAACGGGAGCAATAAGCGGGGGGCCGGGCTAGGGCCCGCGGGTGAATTCGCCGGCTCACGCGCGAGCATTCTCTTGCGAGCCGTAAGTCCCTTTGGGAGACTCCTGTGGCTCGCGGAGCAGAGATCGGCAACAATCCGAAGGTCTGGTGTGAGAATCCACAGGGAGTGGTATGAAATCGAGCGTCAGGGATATGACCGCGCGTTTCGCGCCCGGCTGTTTCAAATCAGCCCATTCCGCTCTTAATCGTATTCTCGTAGCGTCAGCGATGGCGCTCAGCTCGCTCTGCTGTGCTGATGCTGCATGGGGACAGGAGAGTACGGCCGACCGCGAGCGCCCCTCGTACGAAGTCGTTGTGACCGCCCGCAAGCGCGAGGAAAAGCTCATCGACACGCCTGCCTCGGTGACTGCGATCAGCGGCGATGCGTTGAGCGATCTCAACGTCGAGAATCTCGCCGATGTCGGCAAATACGTGCCCAACCTCAACATCGCGCGCTATGGCATCGGCAACACAGCGCAGGCGGCTATCTTCATCCGCGGTATCGGACTGCAAGACCACCTGATCACTACCGACCCGAGCGTCGGCGTGTATCTCGATGGTGTTTATTTAGGCCGCCAGCTTGGCTCGAACCTCACGCTGCAAAATATCGAACGGGTCGAGGTGCTGCGTGGCCCGCAAGGCACTCTATATGGCCGTAACACGCTCGGCGGTGCGGTAAACATCATCACTCGCAAACCGGGCACGCATGAGGGCGTGACCATCGATACACGCCTCGGCACGCGGCAAAGAATCGAAGGCAATTTTTACGCGGACACACGCATTGCACCTGAGTTCGCTGTGTCACTGAACGGCGCAATGAGCCGTCGCGACGGCGTGGGCACCGCAGTCAACATCGCGAATCCGAGCGCGGAGATCGGCGAGGAAATGGAAATTAGCGGCCGCGCCGCGGCCTTCTGGACGCCGAGCGACCGTTTCTCGTTGCTGCTTTCCACGGATGCTGTGCAGAACAAGAGCGGCCAGTCGCCCTATAAAAGCGAAATCCTCACGCCTGCGCAGTTGCTCGCGCTAAGCGGCGGCACAAGCTCAGTGCCGGTCGGCGTGCAGCTCGGCGCACCGCCTATCACGCCTGCCGATCAGGTGAGCCCCGATGATCTTGGTGCCACCGTGCCCGGGCTCGAGGACACGTCGACGGATCTCTTTGGCACGTCGCTGACTGCCGAACTTGGGCTAACGGATCAACTGTCGACCACGTTCATCGGAAGCTATCGCCATACGCAATACACGGCAGGCCTAAGTGACGACGATACGCCACTTGCGCTCTCTGTATTTCCGGAGAGTGGCGATGCCGAACAGACGTCAGTGGAACTGCAGCTCAAAGGCAAGTACGAGCACTTCGATTTCGTCAGTGGTCTGTACTACTTCCACGAAGACGGCAGTAACGATTCGGGGCCGTTCTACTTTCGCCCGTTCAGCGCGGGCACCGCAAACGATTTCTTTCACATCACGCAGACGACAAAAAGCTACGCAACGTTCGCGAACCTGAGCTATCACATCAACGATGCGTTGACCGTCGGTGGCGGCGCACGCTACTCGAATGACAAAAAAGATGCGACGGCGCTCTTCCCAAGCTTCCAAGGCGTTACCGTTGCGCGCACCGGCAAGTTCCACGCGATCACCGCCGACGCGAACGTCGCATACAAGATCTCCGATCGCATGACAGTCTATGCGCTGGTCCAGCGCGGCTACCAACCCGGACTCTTCGCGCCACGTCCCTTCGCCGGGCCGGCTGCATTCTCGCTCGCGGACAAGACGACGGCGACGAGCTATGAGATCGGTCTAAAGGGCCCGATCACCGATGCGTGGACTTTGTTGCTGACTGGATTCTGGACTGAATACGACGGCATTGGGCTGCCTTACAACGCACCCAGCGTTTCGGGTTTCAACACGACGGTACTTAGCAACAACTCACGTGGCCGCGGCATCGAAGTCGAATCGTCGCTGATACTCGGCGCGTTCAGACTGAATGGTTCGCTCGGCTATCTCGATGCAGAGATCACTAAAGTGGACGAGCTCTCGGCCGCGGCCGGTGCGCGCAGCGGCGATCGACCGGCGCTCAGCCCGGAGCTGACCGGGGCGGTAAACGCAAACTATCGCTGGAATGTTCGCGATGACGCGATAGTCACGGCGCAGATCGACTACTCCTATCGTGACTCTGCGTACGGCCAGTCAATCAATACACCGTCCGAGCGGCTCGCGGCGCGCGACCTGGTCGGCTTCATTGTCAACTATGAAAACAGTGCGAACGATTGGAGCCTGGGCCTGTACGGCCGCAACATCTTCGATGAGGTATACGACGTGGGCCGTTTGAACGACTCATTCCACGGCTTCGTCGGTGTCGTGATGAGCAACGACCGCAGCGAGTTCGGCGTGCGCTTTACGAGGAAGTTCACGCCGTAGTATTTGGGGCGACGCATGGCCAAAATGCGGCACTCCGGTCCGGCGGGGCCGGAGTGCTAGGTAAACGCGCTGGATGGCACGGCCCGGTCCGGTCCGGATCTCAATCCGAAAAGAAAGTCTCGCCGTTACGGAACGCTGCAAGCCAGATCATTCAGATAAAACAAGTACGACGGGTTATGCCGCGCGTCACTCTGAGTGCCGATGAAGCCAAAGGTGATCGACTGTCCGGGTGCAATGAAACGATTCCACCAGAGGTTCTTTGCGGTCACGACCGTTGCGGATTGCGATGCGTCCGCGCCCCAGATACCGCCAATCGATTCTCCATCCGCGAACGACCAGCGTAGCTTCCAGCCGTTAATCTTGCGCGGGCTCAGGTTCTTCACGGTGATCTGTGTATTGAACCCGCCGTTCCATCCGCCGTGAACTTTATAAGTCACGCGACACGTTGGGGCGTCCACGAGCGGTTGCGCCAAGGAGATTAATTCGACCGCCTGCTCTTTGAACCATCCGCCGGCGCTGGGATCGACCATGCCGCGCTCCGGATCTGTAGGACCAGCTGTTCCGCGCAGACAGGCTCCGTCGGATTCCCCAGGCACTTTCACCCAAAGCCGTGCATCGATGAGAGGGTCGCCGGTGTTTGTTGTCGGACGTCCACCGAGTCCACGGCCCGGCGGATTGCACCACACCTCCGGATCGCTGTACTGGCCGGCAGGTGCATTCCAAGGGCCGCGGCCGTTGCGGCTCGTGTCGGTGACGAAGTGCGCAAGCGTTTCGACGGTTGGCGGATTCGCCGCGTTGTCGACATTGTCCGCGTACCACTGATCGGTCAGGACCCAAGTGCTGAAGTCGTTACGATTGGCCGGAAAATACTGGCTCGCGCACCATTCGAAGTGACCGAGACGCCAGCCCCCTTCGGCCGGATTGGTGGCGTAGTGGATGCATTTCGCGATCCATGCGCCGTACTTATCGAGTTGCGGTGTCGGCTCAAAATTGGAAACGTTGACGAAGAAACCGTCGGCGCGCTGAACACCGGCCCGTACGAGGCGCTGAGCGATATCGCCGGTTCCCAACCAGCCGGGATGCGTACCGTCTAGATAGACAGCGGTATTCGGCAGCGCGGTCAGCGCATCCACTGCATGATTCAGTTGTTCGTAGCGTTCGGCAGCAGCGGTTGCAGGATCCAGATCGACTGGCCTGCACCATTCCGCGTTACCGTTGATGTCGATGTTGTGCGGGATGATACCGAGCCCATCCGGCTCGAGCAGAACAACTGCCTTGGCTGCGCCGATTCCCGCTGCCAGGCCGTCGATCCAAGCTTTGTACTGTGCGGTGTCGGTCGCGCCACCTGCCGAGTAGTGCTGACAATCCCGGAACGGGATGTAATAGGCCACGATCACAGGGAGCTTGTTTTCTGCGGAGCTCTCCGCAACGAGAGCAGCAGCAAGTGCCTGCACTTCGGCGGGTGTGCCGAAAGTAAGCCAAGTTGCCGTCGGAAAACTTCCGATCGTTAACGCATTGGCGCGGTCGTTGCCCGTCAGCGACGCGGCTTGTGTGATGACATTGCTGTGCCAATTCACATACAGCCGCTGAGATGGATTCAATACATCGTTTGCCGCCGAGGCGAGGCCGGCTGCGGTAGTCGCGAATAGGAACGCCGCAAGAGAGATTGTCTGCCTGTTCATTGCTCGATCTTCCATGTGAGCCGCAGAGCTTGGGAGGCGTTGGCGAGCAGTCGTTACTCGGATTGTCCAGCGCTGTCACGGCAGTATAACACCGGATTTTCTATATCCGTGCTTGAATACTCGGCAGATGCGTGCGCACTTGGCGCGCAACCTCGCGCGCCGTTTCATTGCTCACCAAATGAAAGGTCCAGCGTCGTTTTGTACGGCTGACGGCACGTCTTTGGTCGGTTGAATGGTCGTAAATAACGACGGCACCCATCCCACGGTCGGGATGAGATCCGGATCGTTCACGGCGTTGTAGGCCGCGATCAGATCGATGAGGTGTTTCGGCGCCGTGCCGTTTACTTGGGTTCCGGCTTCGAAGATCGATGTGCCGTTGAAGCGCTGGATGAGCTGATCCGGCGTGGCATTCGGGCTGGAGTCTGTCTTGAAGAAGTTGTTCTCAGCGTAAATCGCGGACTCGATGCCGACGCCCCAGGAATGCTGAAAGGCCGGCAGCCGCTCGATCTTGTAATAGTTGTTGTAAATGTGAACTTGCCCGAATCTCACGCGCGGTGCTCGTTGGACGATGCCATCAAACAGATTGTGATGAAACGTCGCACGCAGCTTGCCGCGATCGGCTATTGCGCTATCCGATGACCCAATCAACGATCCCTTATTGTGAGTTAGGAATCGGTTCCACGACACTGTGACAAGATCCGCGGCATTCGTAATGTCCATGTGTCCGTCGTGCACTTGATAGAGCACTCCGAAATGTAGCGGTTGAATTGCATCGACCGTCGCCTTGTCGCGGAACGTGTTGTGATCGATCCAGATGTTGTTCGCGTCGCGCAGTGAGATGGAATCGTAGGCTGCATTCCACGAGCCCAACGAACCGTCCGTCGGCGCCCATACCGGGAAGCAGTCGAAGGTGTCTTCGAGCGTGAGGTTGCGGATGATGATATTCGTGCGGCTGTCCGGCACGCCGGCGGTTCCTCGAATATCGAGCCATGGCCCTCTGAGAATGGCTTTCTTGCCGATGCCGATGATCGTGGTGTTGGACCCAATCCGGATTCTGACGCGAGCCTGTTGTGCTGCTTGCGAAGCAGCTCTTGCAGTTTCAAGCGGGCCGGTTGGCGCCACACGACCCCACACTGCGGGATCGTAAGTCGTGAGGAACGCTGCGAGCGTGTAGCCATTGCGGTAATAGTCTTCGCAGGACAGCGGCTGGTTGGAATCGTCTACATTGAAATTGAGCGTGCCGTCGATGTAGATAATCTTCGGCGCATTAGATGGGTTCGCCGGAGAGGTGGAAGCGGGCACGCCATCGTTGAGCGCAGCGATGAGCTCTGCGCGGCTTCGCACGGTGTAAACCTGCTCGGGAGCGGCGAGGGCACCGCCTGACGTGCCGGGACCTGCAGCGGCCCATCCGTCACCGGGCGCTAACGTTTCGCGGCCGAGATCGCGAGCTTGTGATGCCGCAATTCCACTCGTTAGCGCAGCGGAAGCTAGCGCGCCTATACAAACTAAACGCGGTACTCGCATGACCTTCCCCCCCTCAAAAAGTCAGAGAGCTACTCTGACACCGGTGTCATCGAGCGTAACGTTGGTTTTTAAGTGAGGCAAGCAGCATTTATGCGACGTTAAATGTTGTTTCCGACTCGTCGCGGAACGACATCAGTGGATGGCGCCTGACTCCGGAGCAACGGGCAAGCGTGCTGGTTCCGGGCATCTCGAAGAGTGCTTGGCACAGCTGGACGAGATCCGACATCTCGCTGAGCGGGCCCGCGAAAATCGAGCTTGCGCTCAAACGATCCCTGGGGCCGGAGAAAAAAAACCGAGACTGGCCGAAGCCAGTCTCGGTGAAGAACCGCAATGAATCGCTCAATTACCCCAGAGTCTGTTCAACAGATTGGTTTTTCTCTGATCAAAGGCGCGCCACTCGCCCCAACCAGCCGTATTAGAAATTGGATCATAGGCATGTCCGTACCAGCCGGCGGTATCGCCGGATTCCGGATTGATTGACCAGTAACAGCCTTCAATGCCCTTGGAGACCATGTAATCCACGAAGGCGTTTTGCCACTGGGCGTCAACGCCCGGCGTAACGTGATTCCAGCGGTCCCGATCGCGAATGCTGGCCTGGCCAAGCGGCCAATCCAAGTTACCGCCGAACTCACCCACAACCACGGCGAAGCCCTGATTCTTCAGGTAGCCGAAGTGCTCTTCCCATCCGGCCCTGAGCAGAGTCGGATTGATCACGATGTTGCAGTTCGCATCGCCGGCTGCATCACCTTCCAACCCAGTGCATTGCGTCTGGGCTGGGTCCATGAACATCTTCTGCACGAACACAGACGGACCATAGGTGTGCGGTGAGAACACCAGGCGCTCCTTCGGAACGTTGATGGGGTTGGTGCCCGCTTCGAAGAGGTTCTCACCCCAGTTCGGGTTGGTTGCCACTACGCCGTGCGGTGTTTGCGTGGAGGTCGTTGGGCTGCCGTCCTGAGTGCCGGCCGTTGTGCCGATGCCCTGAACAAAGACCAGCGTGTTGGGGTTCACTGCATTGATCGCCTGATACGCCGATTCAGTGAGTGCTTTCCACTCGGCCCATGTGTAGTCATGCGGCTCGTTGTAGATGTCGATACCGATGATGTTATCGACACCGAGCTGTTGACCGAGGCCGGCCAGCGTTCGCAGGTCGTTGAGCCAACTCGTCTGGTTGTAGGCTTGGATGCGGGTCACAGTGCTCGGATTGCCACTCGCCGCACAGGAAGAGTCTTCCCGCTTGAAGTCGTAGTTATCCCGAGTTGCATCAACCCAAGGCGGACGTGCATCCAAACGGCCTTTTCTCCAGCCCACATAGTTCGAGCAGGAGTGAATATCGAGCATGACTTCGATGTTGTTCGCATCCGCGGCCCGAACGAGCTGCTCCAACGCCAGCCGCGAGTTAGCCACGCGAACGGACGGATGGTTCTTCAACACGGAGCCCGTACCCTGCGGGTCAGTGCCAGTGAGTGTCTGCGGAACGACGGGCACGCGGATTACATTGATGCCCATGCCGGCGATTTCAGACATCGTCTGCTGGACGGTGCGACCGGTGCCGGCTCCGCCATTTGCATAGAAGGTATTGCCGATGTACTGCTCCATCGGAGCACCGCTGGGGTTCGACGGGTCATTGGAAGGCTCATGCCGTCCTTCGAGACCGAACCACGATCCACAATGCACCGGAAAGACTTGGCCATTCTTGGTGATTCTGCCCGTGGGATTGACGCGGAATACCGCGCCCGCCGTGACAACAGTCCTCGAGACGGAGATTGATGCAGACGTGTACCCGGTGGCTGCAGCAGTGAACGTTGAAGTCGCTGCAGCTGTGCCAGCCGCGGCTGTGAATGTCACATTGACGCCCGTATTCCAGTTGGCGCTGGTAAGCGCTACCGATGCGGGTGTCACAGTGATTGCCGTGCTGCCGGCCCGAGTCAGCGCCACAGTCACCGTGGTGCCTGTCGCTGGTGCCGCACTCAGACGAATGCTCGACGTGCCGGTCGCTCCGCCCGCGATACTCAACGTTGTGGGAACCGCAACGATAGATGGCGTTGTCGTTCCACCTTGAATCGTGAACGGCACCGCCGGCGATGCAGCGCTCAGGGAAGGTGTGCCGTTGTCGAATGCCGTCGCTTGCGCCGTATGGTTTCCGGATGCAAGGCCGGTAGCACTAAAGCTATACGGTGCTGTGGTATCGGAATTGACCAACGTGCCATCGACGCGGAATTCAACGCGGATGACACTGCCATTCGCGTCGCTCGCGGTCGCAGCCAGATTCACAGCCGCACCTTGCGCGAACGTCGCGCCACTGGCTGGGCTCGTGAGAGTCACAGTCGGAGGAGTGTTAGTACCGCCGCCGCCGTTGCACTGCGTTCCGTTCAACGTGAACGCGGTCGGATTCGTGTTCGTGACGCCATTGGATGTGCCGTTGAACCCAACATCAAACGCCCCACCGCTCGGAATGCTCTGATTCCACGCAGCGTTGCTCGACACGGTTACGGTGCTTTGATTTTGCGCGAACGTCACAGGCCAACCGTTTGACACAGTCTGGCCATTCGCGAACTGGAACACTAACGACCAACCGCTGGTGATCGCAGGCCCTGTATTGACGATGTGGATTGCGGCACCGAACCCTGTGCCACCTTCCCACGATTTTGTGTACGTGACCTGACAGCTCGCTGCTTGCGCCGATGCGGTTGGCGTGAAGGCCACCCATAGCAACAGCGCTGCGATCAGCCAAAGGGTCGTGTGCCACCACGCGGCGGACCTCCCCTCGCTGTGTCCGCGGGCCGACAGGCCTGCGGCACAAGACTCCGGAATCGAAGACAATGAACGAAGCATAGTAAATTCCCCCTAGCACAACGGATCAGACGTAAAACAACGGCTCGCCTGGACGAAATCGCGAGAGTGGTCCCCCCCGCTTGTCCACGACAGCGGCTACGCAGTAACTATTGGCTGTGGAAAGTGGCAGGTCGCGAGTGCGACGCACTTAATGACTTGAGTGTCAGCACACTCGTTTGCATTTCCATCACTCCGTGATAGCGCCTGGCAGGCGAGTTCCCTAGACAGTCGCGCGTTAGCCTCACCCTCGACGACAGCGCTGTCAATACGCGCCCGAGGCGAAAACGACCTTGCTGCGCTCTCTGAATGGAGGGGCCTGTGGCGTCAAAATCCGGAATGACTGTATCGCTGGTGGCTTGCGAGCATCGAGTGGCACCGAGCTTTGATTCATTGCAGAGTCGTAGCGAGATCTATTTTGTTTTTGATATGGGACCTTTCTGCATGATGCAGACTTCGGTCGGGTCAAGAAGCCTGATTGATCAAGCAGTGTTTCGATGTCGATCATGAGGAATCGATAGACAGCTCGTCCTAACGCTCACAGCGCTTGCGCCCTGCTTGAGCTGCTCCGGCGTCAATATTTCCGCGACCCGATCATGAGTGTGAGTCACGCGCGCTTGCTTCGCGCGGAGCCCAGCGCTCACTAGCGGATTGTCCTGGGGCGGCTCGGTCTGGCTCTGGCGAGCCATAAAATCTTGACTCGCGATCTCAACGGTCTCTTTCTCAACCCACTTGCGCTCGTCGAGCAAGATCGTGATGAGTCGCTCCGCTTGCTCGTCACTCAAAGCGCGCTCGGCGCCCAATTTAGCTTGAAGCTCACGCACCTGCTCGCGCTCATACAGCGAGATCTCATAAACCTTGAAGCGCTCCACGCGAGCACGCCCCAGGAGTGCCACGAGCTTTGCGTCGTGCTCGCTTTGCGCTGCTTTGTAAGCCGCATCCATCGCGCGCGGCTCGCGCCGAG
>Ga0307515_10008888_pt1 | contig 19516 bp, 11 predicted proteins | sample 17_EM_MG_FD_194513 | JGI IMG/M metagenome (GOLD analysis project Ga0307515, IMG submission 194513) | Populus trichocarpa ectomycorrhiza microbial communities from riparian zone in the Pacific Northwest, United States - 17_EM | ecosystem: Host-associated > Plants > Roots > Unclassified | place...
ACCAGCGGCACGGCGGCGAGCACCGGCGGCGGCACCGGCCTGACCTTCCAGCCCGCCGCCGGCTTCCACGGCACCACCACCTTCACCTATACGATTTCCGACGGCAACGGCGGCACCGCCACCGCCACGATCACGATCACCGTCATCGCGATGACGGTGCTGCCGGACCGCGACGGCGACGGGGTGCTTGACAGCGCCGACAACTGCCCCGACAGCGCGAACCCGGATCAGCGGGATACCAACCACAACGGCAAGGGCGATGCATGCGACATCGGCAACGGCCTCGATGACACACTTCACGTGTCCGGCGGTGGATGCCAGGCGACCCGCTCCCATGGATCGTCGAGCGGTGGCCTGGTCGTGCTGATCGGTGGCCTGGCGGTGGCGCTTCGCCGTCGCCGCCGCGCCGTCGTCGCCGCAGCGGCGCTCGGCCTGGCAGCGGCGCCGAGCATCGCGCGCGCCGATGACATCGAGCGGCGCAACTTCTCGGTCGAGCGGTTCCAGCTCGCAGCGGATCGCAACGGCCTGTTCAACGTCGACTGGGCGGAGCACCCCGGCGAGCACGCGATCGACGTGGCGCTGGTGATCGGCGCGGTCGACAATCCGCTGGTCGTCTACCGCACGGACCCGAGCAACGACCGCATGGTGGTCGGTGCGTTGGTCGGGATGCGCGCGACCGCCGATCTGCTCGGCTCGCTCGTCCTGCATCGCTACCTGTCACTCGGCGTCGATCTGCCGCTGGTGATCTACCAGGACCGGCCGTCAGGCAACCAGATCGCGCCGAACGGCCTCGAAGCGCTGTCGAGCTTCGGGCTCGGCAACCTGCGGATCATCCCGAAGCTCACGCTGCTCACCCAGGCCGAGCACGGCGTCGGCCTCGCCGTGCTCGCCGCGATGACGTTCCCCACCGAGTCCCGGGACGATGCCTACCTCGGCGACCACGGGTTCAGCATCGCCCCGACCGTCGCGCTGTCGCGGCGGTTCGCCGCCTGGCGCACCGGGCTCAACCTCGGTTACCTGGCGCGCGAGCGGGCGCAGTTGCTCGACCTCACCGTCGATGATGAGGTGTTCGCGCGCGCCGGGGTCGGCCACGACGTCCTGGTCCGCGGCGCACCGGTCAGCATCGACCTGACGCTGTCGGCGGCGACCGCGGCGGAGAACCTCGGCGGCGAGCTCAACATCAACCACCTCGAGGTGCTGCTGGGCGCGACCTACCAGGTCGACCCACAGGTCCAGCTGTTCGGCGGCGCGGGCACCGGATTGGCTCACGGGTTCGGCACGCCCGACGCGCGCCTCCTGGTCGGGGTGCGGCTGACCCGCGGTGGCGGTGAGCGGCGCCCGCTGGTCGACCAGGATCGCGATCGCGACGGGATCCTCGACGTCGCCGATCGCTGCCCGGGCGAGCCCGGCACCGTCGAGCTCGACGGCTGCCCGGCGCGCGACGGCGATGGTGACGGGATCGCCGATAAGCTCGACCGCTGCCCGAGCGAGCCCGGCGCCGCAGCCACCGGCGGCTGCCCCGAGCGCGACAGCGACGGCGACGGGATCGCCGATAAGCTCGACCGCTGCCCGAGCGAGCCCGGCACCGCGGCCAGCGGCGGCTGCCCCGAGCGCAACGATCAGATCGCCGATGCCGATGCCGACGGCGTGGCCGATCACCGCGACTTCTGCCCCGGCGAGTCCGGCCCCTCGGACAACGCAGGCTGCCCTCGGGACGTCGTGAAGGTCACCGACAGCAAGCTCTACATCATCAAGAGCGTGTACTTCAAACTCGACAAGGCGATCATCGAGGAGCGGACGTACGAGCTGCTCGACAAGGTGGCGGCGGTGCTCGCGGGCCATGACCAGCTCATCGTGGAGGTCGAGGGTCACACCGATAGCCAGGGCGGCGCGGCGTACAACGTGGACCTGTCGCAGCGCCGCGCCCAGGCGGTGGTCGACTACCTGGCCTCGAAGGGCGTCGACAAGGCGCGCCTCCAGCCGAGGGGCTACGGTGCGACCAGGCCGATCGCAGACAACGCCACCCGCGAGGGTCGCTCGCACAACCGCCGCGTGGTGTTCACGATCATCGGCGGCGCGGACATCGACAACGAGCAGCAGGGTGCGGATGATTCGACCAAGGAGAAGTGACGCCGCCGACCGGCGCCCGGGCACGCCGGCTGCGGGGATCAGTCCGGCCGCGCCGGCGCGGCGTCGCGCGGCGGGACCTTGCGGTCGCTGCGGATGTTGCCCTTCTGCACGTGGACCGGCACCGGCGGCGTCAGCTCGTAGAGGAAGCCGCGGGTGTTGATCCTGGCCACGAACCGCTCGGCCTTGTAGAGCACGACGCGCTGGTAGAGCTCGGGCTGCTCGCCGCGGACCGCGTGCTCGCGGTGGCGGAGCAGGAAGTCGGCGAGCCGGACCGCGAGCTGGTTGTACAGCCGGTGGCAGCCGTGGCTGGTGCCGTTGACGATCGAGGTGACCGAGGCCGAGCCGTGCGTGCCGATGCCGTTGTCGTCGAGCCGCTCGCTGCCGTCGCGCAGCTTGATGACCTCGTGGTGAACCAGGAGCGTCATGCCGTAGGCGGCGTGCGGCCCCGGCCCCATGACCTGCGACTTGAGCCCCCAGCGGCCGTTGTACAGGTTCTTGACCAGATCGCGATCGGGCGTGGTCTTCGGCGGCAGCCAGGTCGGCGCCGCGTAGAGATCGCGCCACACCCGCGGACCTGTGTCGGACTCCTTCCAGCGCTGCACCAGGCTGCCGTCCCCGAGCCGCTGGTCGGCCCAGCCGCCGATCGTGGTCGGCCAGCGGATCAGCGGCCACGCGCCGCTCGGCGACGCCGGATCCTCGGCGTACAGGATCAGCGTCGGGCGATGCCGGATCAGCCGCGGGATCGGCGTGTCGTCGTACCACACGTCGCCGCGATCGATCTCGGCGCGCAGCGCCATGTGCCGCGCGTGGTACGCGGGCGGCGGTGGCAGCGCGAGCGCGACGCGCACGCCGCCGGCGTGGCGCTCGAGGAACGCGCGGGTCTCGGCGGGTCCGATCCAGCCGAGCGCGCGCGCCGCGGCCTCGGTCGCGGCGCTCACCAGGTCGGGCGCCGCGTCGGGCAGCGGCTTCTCGTTGCCGCGCGCCGCGCGCATCTCGGCGGGATCGAGCAGGCGGCCGAGGATCGGCTGGGGCCCGGCGCCGGCGGTCCCGTCCTCGACAAGGCCGGTGGCGTCGACCACGCGCTCGCGCAGCACGCGGAGCGCGAGCCGGAAGTCGAGCTCGCGGCTGTCGAGCATCAGCGCCTCGCGGGTCGCGGGATCGAGCCGCTCGTTCGGCATGAGGAAGTTGCGGCGCTGGAACAGCTCGGTCGCGTTGCCGGTCCGCCAGCTCAGGCTGCCGTCGGCGTCGTCGGCGGTGAGCCAGCCCTCGCACACGTAGTGGTTCTGCGCGGCGATGATGCCGCGGTGCTGCTCGTCGAGCTTGGCCCAGCGCTCGTAGCTGGCGGCGAGCTCCTTGACCTCGGCCAGCGCCGGGAGGTCGGCCAGGCCGCGCCGGTCGCGCTCGCGCTCGAGCTGCTGCTCGAGGACCGCGCGGGTCTGGTCGTACAGCCGCATCAGATCTTTGTGATCCTGGGCGTACGGCCGCTCGAGCGCGGCGATCGCGGTGTTGTCGATGAACGCGTGGCAGACGTGGCGCGGCTCGTCGGCGAGCCGCGCGCGCACCACCGCCAGCGACGGCAGCACGCCGTAGAGCTCGCCGAGCGCCTCGTCCGGATCGGCCGGCGCGGCCGCGGTGTCGTGCTCCACCGCGAGCGCGAGGTAGGTCGCGCGGTAGCTCGGCGCGGTGCCGTCGGGCTGGGCCGCGAACAGCCGCGGCGTCCACGCATCGGCCAGATCGACGATGACCAGCCCACGGCCCTGGGCGTCGCCGGGGCAGACGCGGCCGCGCTCGACGCCGGCCTCGACCACCACGGCGGGATCGGGACAGCCCGCGTCGCCCGGCGTCGCGCGCGCACCCGCCCCGTGCTCGATGCCGGCGTCACCCGCCGGCGTCGACGACGCGATCGTTCGAGATCCGGAGCCCCCGCATCCGGCGATCGCGATGGCGAACAGCGGCCATCTCACCATCTGATCATGCGCGCACCGGCGCGAAACGGCAACGCGCGAGTTTGGCCTGCGCCGCGCGCACGCTGTCGCCGCGGCGCGCGATGCCCGCGCGGTGCACCGCGGCACGCCGCGGTTCGACGCGAGCGGTCACTGCGAGTCGTCGCCCCGGCGGTTCGCGAGCATGTCGGCGACCTTGCCCAGCAAGGTGGCCTGATCGAACGGCTTGGCGACGAACCGCCGGCTCTCGATCGGCGCGCCCTGGTGGTAGCCCGACATGAACACGACCTGGAGCCGCGGCCGCTCCGCCGCGAGCTCGCGGATGATGTCCTGCCCGGTCATACCTGGCATCACGATGTCGGTGAGCAGCAGGTCGATCTCACCGCGGTAAGCGCGCGCCCGGGCCAGCGCGTCGGGGCCGCAGGTCGCCGTCAGCACGGTGTAGCCGCCGCGGCGCAGCACGCGCTCGACCATGCGCCGGACGTCGTCGTCGTCGTCGACCACCAGCACCGTGCCGCCGTCGGTCGCACCGGGTGGGGCCGTCTCGACCTCGAGCGGGCGATCGGTCTCGGGCAGGTAGATCTGGAACGTCGTGCCGCGACCGACCGCGCTGGTCACCGAGATCTCGCCGCGCGCCTGGCCGACGATGGCCTGCACGGTCGCCAGGCCGAGGCCGCTGCCGTGGAGCAGGCCCTTGGTGGTGAAGTACGGCTCGAAGATGTGGGCCTGGACCTCCGGGGTCATCCCGGACCCGGTGTCCTCGACCTCGATCAGCGCGTAGCTGCCGGCCGGCAGCCCCGGCACCGCGCGGGCGTCGAGCTGGCAGCGCTTGAGCCGGAGCTGGACGCGGCCGTGATCGGTGATCGCGTCGCGCGCGTTGATCACCAGGTTGACGACGATCTGCTCGAGCTGGGCGGCGTCCATCAGGACGTGGGGGACCCGCTCGGCGACCTGGGTCGTGAGCTCGACCCGCTCGCCCAGCGTGCGGCGCAGCATGCGATCGAGGTGGCGGACCACGGTCGCCGGGTCGATGACCCTGGGCGTGACGAGCTCGCGCCGGCTGAACATCAGGAGCTGGCGGGTCAGCTGGCTCGCGCTCGTCGCCGCGCGGATGATCGCCTGGAGGTCGGCCCGGACGCCCGGATCGGACACCGACTCCTCGAGCATGTTCGCGTAGGTCAGGATGACCGACAGCAGGTTGTTGAAGTCGTGCGCGATCCCGCCGGCGAGCTGGCCGACCAGCGACAGCCGATCGCGGTGGGCGGCCTGGGTCAGCTGCTCGAACTCGTCGGTGTTGTCCGAGATCACGATCACGGTCTCGCCGTCGTCGCTCGACGTCTTGGTCACGATCTCGAGCGAGCGCGACTCGACCGCGACCGCGAGCTGCTGGTCGGCGCCGCGCAGCCGCTCGCACGCGATGCCGGCGATCGCGGGGACCTCGGCGCCGCGCTCGATCGCGCCGATCAGCGCCGCGCGCGACAGCACCCAGTCGTTCGCGAGCCGGCACCGGCCGCCGCGGTCGAGCACGATGACCCCGGCGGGCAGGTCGCGCACCACGCGCTCGAGGTGGCGCCAGTCGTCGTCGAGCGCGGTGCGGACCTGCTGCACCAGCATCGCGTTCTTGATCGCGAGCGCGGCCTGGCCGGCGATCACCGAGAGCAGCTCGACGTCGCGCGGCACGAACACGTTGCTGGCGGCGCGCGAGTCGAGCTGGATCACGCCGAGCAGCTCGACGTCGTCGGCCCGGTACAGGAGCGGCGCCGCCATCAGCGAGCGCACGCTGTTGACCGACAGGCTGGCCGAGCGCTGCAGCGCGACATCGGCGTCGATCTCGGCGCTGAGGTGAGGCTCGTGGGTGTCCATCACCACGCTGACCACGGTGGTCGACAGCACGAAGTGCGACTCCTCGCCGCTGCGCTCGCGCGCGAGCGTGAAGTGCGGCGTCTTCGATCGCGGGTGGAACACGCAGATCGCGCCGCGGTCGGCCGCGAGCAGCTGGAAGCAGGTGTCGAGCACCCGGCCGAGCACCTTGCGCAGGTCGTGCTCGACGCCGATCGCGCGGCTGAGCTCGGCGATGGTGCGCAGCCGGGTCAGCTCGTCGATCGCGCTGGGCGGCGCACCGTTCGCTGCGCCGGCCTGTGCCACGACGCCAGGCAGCGCGGCGGGCGATGGCGCGGCGAGGGGCGGTGCCGGCGCCTGGAATCGCATCCGCGCCGGGCCGATCAGCAGCTCGTCGCCGTCGTGCAGCTCGATCTCGTCGACCTGGCGCTCGCCAACGAACGTGCCGCGGCGGCTGCCCAGGTCGCGCAGCCGGTACGCCCCCGTGACGTCGCGCACGATCTCGGCGTGGCTGGTCGACACCATCGGGTCATCGACGCAAATATCACACTGCCGATCACGGCCGATCGAGGTGCGCTCGGTGAGCTGGTATCGCTGTTCGGTGCCGACCTCAACGAGCGTGGCCATCCAGCCCCAGGATAACCCGCCGGCTGTCGCTTACTGCGGAGCGAGCTCCGTAATGATCGCAGTGTTGCCGGTGAATCCAGTCCCACAGGACTTTTCTGGCTTGAGAGCGTGCGGGTAGCACGACGGCTTGGCACCCGCGACCTGCCAGAACCGCGCGTCTTTCTTCTTGGAAACACAGGTCGCGCCGTCGGGCGTCCACTCGGCCTCGGGGACCCAGTCGGCCGTGTCGAATTGCAGGCCGACGTTGTCGAAGATGTTGACCGGCGTCCCGTTCACGGTGTAGGGCGTGCCGTCGCCGCAGTAGTCGGCGCGCAGCGCGCGCACGCAGGACGCGAGCTCGCGGACGTTGCCGGTCCACGGCTTGTAGCCGAGCTCGACGCACTTGGCGATCGAGCTGCCGCGGCACGCGATCGTGAAGTGCGCGGTCTCCGGGTGGTAAGAGCCGCCGCCGGGCACGCCCTGTGCGAGGTTCCATGTCCCGCGCACGCTGTCGGCGAAGCTCGGATTGCCAGCGGGGTCGAGGCACAGCGGCCGCCACGCGCCATCGGCCGAGACCGACATCCGGTACGACCACACATCGGTGTTCGTGCCGGTGCCCTGCATGGCCTCGTCGACGCGTATCGCCACCGTGTTGCCGTCGGACAGATGACCCGTCCAGGTCGAGCCGACGACGCCGGCGCCGGTCAGCGGTGCTCCGGTGCCGGCAATACCGGTCGGGGTGCCGTTGGGGTTGATCCCGTTCGGGTTGATCCCGTTCAGCATCACTCCATTCGGGTTAATTCCGTTCGGGTTGATTCCGTTCGGGTTGATTCCGTTCGGGTTGATCCCGTTCGGGTTGATTCCGTTCGGGTTGATTCCGGCTTGATCGACGACTGCGAGATTGCCTTCGTCGACTGTGCAACCGCTGATCAACCACAGCGAGGCAACAAGGGGGATTGTTCGCGACATGCACCGGCATTCGGCCGTTCGGGGGTAGCGAATGAGGCGCGGTGGGAGTCTATCGGGGTAGTGGCGGATCAGCACACAGCCGGACGCCGACCGCGGCGTCGCGCTGTGTCGACGACATCGGGGACCGGTTGGTCAGATGAGCCGTTCTCCGATCGTGCTGATAACTGCCACTGCGCAAAATATATCCACCCTCCTCCGACTGCGTCCATTCGAAGGCGTTACCGCACGTGTCGTCGATCCCGAACGGGCTTCGCGATGCCGGGTGCAAGCCGACCTCGTCGGGTCCCATCCAGCCGCGCGTGTACGTGGCATCCACGTTGGCGTCATTGCCCTCGATCGCACGCGTGGCGGGATAGCCGCGGCCATCGGCGCCGCGCGCCGCGCGCTCCCACTCGATCTCGGTGCACACCCGGGCGCCCGGCACGATCCGTTCGCGATCGAGCCACGCGGCGTACGCGGCGGCGTCCTCGCCGGAAACGCCGAGGACCGGAAAGTTCCGCCAGTCCTGCGCCGCGTTGTGATCGCGTCCGATATACACTATCTTGTCGCCCCAGGGCACCAGGTAGTGGCGGTCCTGGAGGTAGAAGTCGAGCCGCCAGTGGCCCGAGGCGTCCTTGTCGAGCTTGAGGCTGCCGGACACCTTGCCCGGCACGCCGGGGACTCGCCGCGCGCGCTCGTCTCCGCTCTGGGCATCGACGTACGCCAGCCACTGCGCGAACGTGACCTCGGTCCGGGAGATCAGGAACGCCTGGGTCCAGCGCGGGCGCAGCGGCGTGGTCGCGAAGAACGTGCTCCGATCCTCGTCGATCGCGTTGCCATACAGGAACTCGCCGGCCGGGATGTAGACGAAGCCCTTCGGCATCTGGTCGCCGCGCGGCGGCAGCGCGATGTCGATGTTCTGCGTGCGGCCGCGCTCGATGAGGATCGGCGCGCGTACCGGCACGCGCCCGGGCATCGTGACCGACAGGCTGTAGCTGCCGGGCGCGAGGTTGACGTCGGCGAGGTCGGTCGTCCGGGGCATGGAAAACGGTGCCGAGAGACCATCGAGCGCGAGGCTGGCGCCCGGCGGTGCATGCACCACGAGGTGCCCGGTCGCATGCCACCGCGCCCACCGCGTGCCGTCGGCATCGTACAGCGCGAGCAGCCCGAGCTCCTCGTCGCGCAGGCCGGGATCGCGGACATGGTCGGCGAACAGCGCGCGATCGAGCAGGACGTCACCGCGCAGATCGCGCACGTCGGCGCGCGTCGGGTCCCTGGCGAACGCGATCTCGGCCCGCTGGTTCGCCTCGCGGTACTTGGTGTCGGCGAACTTGCGCTGCACCAGCACGTACGTCCATTCCACCTCACCGGCATCCCAGCGCAGGGTCTCGAACTTGGCGAACGCGCGGGCCTCGAGCGCGACGGCCGTGCGGTCGGCGCCGCGTGCCAGATCGAGCGAGCGGTGCGACATCACGAGCCCGGCGTCGACCGCCGCGGCGAGATCGCGCCGCGCGAGGTAGCGCTGGGTCGCGAACGCGAGCACGACCAGGAGGATCGCGCCGAACCCGACGAGCCCGCGCTGCCACCGCCGGCGCCGGGCGCCCCGCCGGGACGCCGCCAGGAACGCGCGCTCGTCGGCGCTCAGGCTGTCCTGCTCGAGCGCGGTGGCCTCGTCGAGCCGCTTGCCCTGCCAGATCACGTCGCCGCGCCGGCCGAGCCGCAACCACTCGGCGGCCGCGGCGGCGAGCCGCTGGCGCGTCGCCTGGCCGGCGCTGTCGGCGTCGAGCCACTGCCGCAGCGTGGTCCAGCCGGTGAGCAGGCACTCGTGGGCGAGCTCGTACACCGGCTCGGACTCGTCGTCGTGGACCACGATGAGCCGGCCCTTGACCAGGGCGTCGAGCGCCCCGCGCGCGGAGTCGCCGAGCGCCAGCTCGCTCGCAGCCCGCCGCGCACGAGTGCCCATCGCGGTCACCATGCGCAGCAGGATCCGGCGCGCGTGGCCGCGGTCGGCGGCGATCATCCCGCCGAGCACCACGTCGGCGTGGCGCGACAGCGCGCCGGCGACGCCGCCCATCGCGTCGACCGCGGCGCGCGAGATCACGTCGTGCTCGCGATCGCGCGCCTCCCACAGATCGGACAGCGCGAACGACAAGAGCGGCAGCCCGCCGCTGCCGGCCTGCGCGGTCGCTGCGATCAGGTCGTCGACGATCGCGTCGGACTCGAAGCGCGCGCCGACCGCGGCGGCCGGGCCGACGATCACATCGCGCAGCCGCTCCGGTGGCAGCGGGCGCAGGAAGTACAGCGGGCGCGACAGATCGCGGCCGAGGTTGGGCAGGGCCGAGAGCCGCGCCAGGAAGTCGGCGCGCGCGGTGGCGAGCAGGCGCAGGTTGGGGACGCCCTCGGCGAGGGTGGCGAGCCCGGCGTCGAGCGCGGCGACCTCGCCGGGATCGCCCAGGGTGATCAGCTCCTCGAGCTGATCGATGAACACGATCAGCCCGCGATCGCCCGCGTGCCGGCGCAGCTCGCGGGCCAGCGACGCCGGCGCCTCGCGCAGCCGCGTCGCCAGCTCCGGATCGCCGACCGCGGACGCCAGCGCGGTGAGCGGGTGGTCGCCGGGGACCAGGGTGAGCGCCTGCCAGTCGCCGCCGAGCTCACCGTCGAGCACCGCCGGCACCACGCCGGCGCGACACAGCGACGACTTGCCGACCCCCGAGTCGCCGGTCACCAGCACGATCGGCTCGAGGTGCAGCCGCGCGATCACCGCGTCGATCTCGGAGCGGCGGCCGAAGAACACGCCGCGGTGGCTGGCCTCGAACGGCAACAGGCCGCGGTACGGGTTCTCGCCGGCCTGCGCGGTGTGGCGGCGCGACGAGTGCAGCCGCTCGAGCGCCTCGCGCAGCTCGTCGCCGTCGGCGAACCGCGCCTCGGGATCGCGCTCCAGGCAGCGCGCGACCACGTCGGACAGCGCGGGGTCGACCTCCGGCGCGCGGTCGCGCAGCACCGGCACGTCGCCGGTGATGACCCGCTGCGGGAGCATGGCCATGTCGACGTCACCGAACGGCGGCGCGCCGGACAACAGCTCGAACAGCACGGCGCCGAGCGAGTACACATCGGAGCGGCGGGTCGGCGCCTCGCCGCGCCAGACCTCGGGCGCCATGTAGTCGGCCGTCCCGACCGGGGCGTTGCCGGCGCGCGCCCCGTTGACCGCGATCCGCGCCAGGCCGAAGTCGATGATCTTGGCCAGGCCTTCGGAGTCGAGCATCACGTTGCTCGGCGTCAGGTCGCAGTGCACGACGTTGCGGCGGTGGGCCGCGGCCAGCCCGCGGGCCACGCCGATCGCGATGTCGAGCGCGACCTGTCGCGGCATCGGCTTGTCGAGCTTGCCGAGCGACGTGCCGCGGACCAGCTCGGTCACCAGGTACGGCCGGCCCTCGAGCATGCCGACCCGGTAGATCCCCACGACATTCGGATGGTGGATCTGCGCGATCGCGCGGGCCTCGAGCAGGAACCGCTGCCGCGCGCCGGGATCGAGGTTCGTGATGAACTTGATCGCGACCGGCCGCGCCAGCATCGCGTCCTCGGCGAGGTAGACCCGTCCCGTCGTGCCGCGACCGAGCTCGCGGCCAATCACGTAGTCATCGAATTCCTGGGGTACGGCAATCTCGTTCTGCGTGACGCCACGATATCCCGACTGCCATCCCGACTGCCATCCCGACTGCGGTGGATTCCGATCTCGAGTGTTCAATCGGCGGCACCGCGGAACCTGCAGCGCATGCATGCGTCGTACGCACACGGGCGGCACACGAGCGGCCCGGCCAGCTCACGAGGAATTTTGCGGCGTCGGAAAATTCCGCGTCGCGCGGATGACGGTGCCCCTGGCGCACGTCGGATCACCTGCGTCCGACACGGAGCCAACTGGCCACCGCCGGAGGCCGGCGACAGGTCCTCAGCTGAGCATTGCCTTCATCCACCGACTCGGGTCGCCGACCCGCGGCCGCTCGCCGCCGCGCACCAGGTAGCGCACCGCCTGGCCGAGGCCGTCGAGGCTCAGCGGCCACATCGCGAACACGCTGGCGATGACCTCGATCGTGGTGCCGCTCCAGAACCGCTCGGGCTCGGGGTTGAGCCAGGCCGCGCTGCGGAAGTGCGCCGCGAGCCGGCGCAGCCACTCGTGGCCCGACGCGCGGTTCTGAGAGTACAGGAACGACGCGCCGCCCGGATCGAGCAACTCGGCGGGGTGCATCAGGGCATCGCCGACCAGCACCAGCTTCTCGTCGCGGTCGCTGTTGGCGAGCAGCTCGGCGACCGGGACGCCCTTGCGGAACTGCGCGTCCTCGTAGACCGAGTTGTAGACGCAGTTGTGGAAGTAGTAGCTGCGGAACTTGGCGAACCGCCCGGCGCGCGACGCCGCGGTGAACATCCGGCTCATCAGCTCGGCGTGCGGATCCATCGAGCCGCCGACGTCCATCAGCAGCACGACCTTGACCCGGTTTCTGCGCGGCGGCCGGAACACGACCTCGATCTCGCCCGCGTTCTTGCAGGTCTTGTCGACGGTCTCGTCGAGATCGAGCTCGTCGAGCGCGCCCTCGCGACCGAGCCGGCGCAGCCCGCGCAGCGCGACGTCGATCTGCCGGACGTCGAGCACGACGTCGCGGCGGTACTCGCGGAACCGGCGCTCGTCGGCGACCTGCATCGCGCTGCGGCCGCCGCCGCCGCCCGCCCGCATCGCGTTGGGGTTCTTGCCGCCGGTGCCGAACGGTGAGGTCCCGCCGGTGCCGATCCAGCGGTTGCCGCCGTCGTGGCGGCCCTTCTGCTCCTTGAGCCGTTGCTCGAACAGCTCGCGCAGCTTCTCGAGGTCGAGCGCCTGGAGCGCCTTGCGCTGCTCCTCGGTCAGCCCGTCGAGCGCGCGCGGGTTGGCCAGCCACGCGGCCAGCTGCTCGGTGAGCTTGAGCGCGTCGGTGTGGACGTCCTTGAAGTAGGCCAGGAACGCCTCGTCGTAGGCGTCGTAGAGCGCGATGTCCTTGACGCACAAGGTGCGGCACAGTTCGTAGAACCCGTCGAGCGAGCTCTCGTGCAGGCCCAGCGCCATCGCCTCCATCAGCGCCATCCACTCGTGGGTCGACACCGGCAGCTTGCGCGCCCGCAGCTCGAACAGGAAGTCGATCAGCACGGCGGCTCCCCTACGCCTTCGCTCGCTTGCTCACCTGCTCGACATCCTGCTCGGTCTTGAGCAAGGTGCCCAGGAACGGGATGCCGCCCGAGACCCGGGCGAGGTCGACCCCGGCCTTCTTGAGCGCGCAGATCCAGTCGATCAGCTCCGAGGTCGACGGCTTCTTGCGCAGCCGCGGCGTCGCGCGCAGCCCGAAGAACACCTCGAGCGCGTTGTCGAGCACGCGATCGGTGATGTCGGGGTGGTGGACCTTCACGATCTCGGTCATCAGCTCGCGGCTGGGGAACTGGATGTAGTGGAACACGCAGCGCCGCAGGAACGCGTCGGGCAGCTCCTTCTCGTTGTTCGACGTGATCACCACGATCGGCCGCTCGACCGCGGCGATCTCCTTGCCGGTCTCGTCGATCCGGAACTTCATGACGTCGAGCTCGTGGAGCAGGTCGTTGGGGAACTCGAGGTCGGCCTTGTCGATCTCGTCGATCAGCAGCACCACGCGCGACGGCGCCGCGAGCGCCTCGCCGAGCGGGCCGAGCTTGATGTAGCGCGCGATGTCGCGGACGTTGGCGGCGTCGCCGAACCGGCTGTCGTGCAGCCGCGCGACGGTGTCGTAGACGTAGAGGCCGTCCTTGGCCTTGGTCGTCGACTTGACGTGCCAGCGGATCAGCGGCAACTGGAGCGCGGCCGCCAGGTTCTCGGCGAGCAGGGTCTTGCCGGTGCCCGGCTCGCCGCGCACCAGGAGCGGCCGGGCCAGCGCGACCGCGACGTTGACCGCGTGGCGAAGCTCGTCGGACGCGATGTAGCTGGCGGTGCCCTGGAACTGATCGAAGACGTCGGACATTGGGCCGACCTTAGCGTATTTTCGCAGAAACGGTCAGCCCTGACTGAATACCCGCGCGGCCTCCCTGGCCGGACCGCGAGCCGCCGTCAGCGCCGCTTGCGGCCTTCGAGGTAGCCGTCGGCGACGCCGTACAGCCACGTCGCGCCCCACACCAGCCCGGCGACCGAGCCGACCAGCGGGATCGCGGCGAGGAAGCTCGACGCCGAGACCGCGGCGACCACGAACACGCCGATCGCCTTGTCGGTGTCGCCGTTGACCAGCTGACCGAGGCCGGGGATCAGCGCGCTGCACGCGGCCGGGATGATGCCCGAGACGGCGTCGCGCTTGCCACCGCTGGACTTGACCAGTGCTCTGCTCATCCCCTCAGGTATGACATGTCCGCGGTCAAAACCACGTCGAGGCCCCCAGCATGAGGAGCAGGTAGTGGGCCTTGTAGTCGCCCTGCCCCACGGGGTTCACGGCCTGGGCGTCGGCCTCGAGGAGTGGATTGATCGGCTCGGGTCCCTGGTGCACTCCGCCGCATCCCTCGGGCAGGTCCGGGTTGCACGGCGTGGCGCCGCCGCCGACGTTGGGGTTCGACGGCGAGCCCTCGAGAATCGCGCCGCCGCCGACGCTGATCTCGAACCGCCGCGCGCGGTACGCCGCGCCGAGCGCGACCGTGGTGCGGGCCGCGCCGTCGATGTCGGCGCGCAGCCAGCCGGTCCTTGCCGCCGCGGTGTCGTAGCTCAGCCCGCCGCGGACGATGACCTCGTTGGAGTTGCCGTCGTCGCGCGGCGCGCCGATCGCGATGCGATAGCTGCCGCCGAGGCGCACCGCGAAGGTGTCCCGGAAGCCGTGCGAGACCTTGCCGGTCTTGAGCTGGATGAAGCTGGTCCCGTTGATGTAGGCGTCGGCGTCGACCACGACGCGGTAATCGCCCGGGCTCGCGCAGTCGCCGCTGTTGAAGTCCGCCGGGTCGCAGCTCTTGCCCCAGTTCTCCCAGTCGAGATCGAGCTCGACGTCACCCTTGAGCTTGCCGGCGGCGTCGAGGAACTTGTAGCGCCCGCCGAGCTGCGCGTTCCTCGGCAGCGCGAGATCGATGCAGGCCTTCTGCTCGGCCATCGTGCCGCCGGTGCCGCACCGGATCGAGGCGGGATCCGCGCGCGGGCCGATCGTCACCGTGGCGCCGGCCAGGCTCACCGACGGGCCGAGCTGCGAGATCGCGGTGCCCTTGGCGTGGACGTCGAGCTCCGAGGCGAAGTTGGCGGCGAGCTCGAGGTTCGGCGTCGGCCGGTAGGTCACCCCCAGCCCGAACCCGGGCACGAAGCTGTCGGTCGCGTCGACCGTCAGCGTGCTGTCCTTCTTGATGTCCTCGTTGAAGGTATCCGGAATGCCCCACAGCGCCACGGTCGACTTGAGCGACGCCCGGCCGGCCGACAGCCGGATGCCGACGTCGAGCTCGGGCAGCACGCGGTACGCGGCGACCAGCGACGGGAGGAAGAACGCCGCCTCCTGCTTCATGATGTCGTAGCGCGAGCTCGGCGGCGGGAAGGTCGCGTCGTTGTTGAACACGTACTTCTGGCAGACGCCCGAGATCTGGACGCACATGTCGCGGAACGGATACGCGTTCGGCGCGTACAATCCGAGGCCGAGGTGCAGCCCCGGCACACGGCCGCCGAGATCGGTGATCACCGCGATCACCGGCACCGGCTGGACCGAGCCAATGCCCAGCGGCGGGCTCGGATCGTTCTTCACGCCATTGAACGGCTGTCCGGCGTACGGATAGCTCTCGCCGGCCACCGGATCGTAGGTGCCGCGGCGCTGGAACTCCATCGCGTACTGGATCATCGTCGACGACAGCGTGATCGTGGTGCCCTCGGCCTTGGCGATGCCGGCCGGGTTCAGCACCACCGCCTCGCCGTCGTCGGCCGAGGCCACCGCGGCTCCGGCGCGCGACGTCGACACCGCGCCCGCCCCCGGCAGCAACAGCCCACCCGCAGCCGCAAGCCCCGGCAGCGCGGCGATCGCTGCGAACCCCACCACCCCGGCACTGAATCCCCGTCGGAAAATCTTCATCACGAACGCGAAGCTACCTCGGCCCTGCGACGCTCCACCAGCCCAATATGGGTCAACAAGATCGCCACCGCGGCGGGCGTGACGCCGCTGATCCGCGACGCCTGGCCGACCGAGCGCGGCCGGATCGCCTCGAGCTTCTCGACCACCTCGTTCGACAGCCCCGGGATGTCGCGGAACACCATCGTCGTCGGCAGCAGCACGCCGTCGGCGCGCGCGACCTTGGCGGCCTCGACCTCCTGGCGCCGCAGGTAGCCCTCGTAGCACAGCTCGATCTCCAGCCGCTCGAGCGCGGCCGGCCCGGCGTCGCCCGCCGCGACCCCGCCGGCGGCGGCGATCTGCTCGACCGCGCGCCAGTCGAGCTCGGGCCGGCGCAGCAGCTCCGCGAGCGTGGCGCGGCGGCCTGCGATCGGCGCCGATCCAAACTTTGCCAGCTGGGCGTTGACCGCTTCGGTGCCGAGCACCGAGGCCCGCATCGCGCGCTCGTGGGCCGTGGCGAGCTCGGCGCACCAGGTCTCGTAGGCGCGCCAGCGCGCGTCGTCGACCAGGCCCAGGCGGCGGCCGATCGGCATCAGCCGATCAGCGGTGTTGTCCTCGCGGAGCAGCAGCCGGAACTCGGCGCGCGATGTCATCATCCGGTACGGCTCGGTCGTGCCGCGGGTCGTGAGGTCGTCGACCAGCACGCCGGCGTAGGCCTGGTCGCGGCGCAGGATCAGCGGCTCGCGATCGCCGGGGCCGAAACCCAGCGCGAGCGCGGCGTTGATCCCGGCGAGCAGGCCCTGCACCGCCGCCTCCTCGTAGCCCGACGTGCCGTTGATCTGCCCCGCGTGGTACAGGCCGCTGACCCGGCGGGTCTCGAGCGTCGGCAGCACCTCGCGCGGGTCGATGAAGTCGTACTCGACCGCGTAGCCCGGCCGGGTCATCTCGGCGCGCTCGAGGCCGGGGATCGTGCGCAGGAACGCGAGCTGGATGTCGAACGGCAGCGAGGTCGAGATCCCGTTGGGATAGACCTCGCCGGTGCCGCCCAGCCCGACCTCGACGCCCTCGGGCTCGAGGAAGATCTGGTGGCGCTCCTTGTCCGCGAACCGGACGACCTTGTCCTCGATGCTGGGGCAATAGCGCGGCCCGCGGCCCTGGATCTCCTTGCGGTACAGCGGCGAGCGCGGCAGCCCTTCGCGGATGATCGCGTGGGTGCGCGCCGTGGTGTACGTGATCCAGCACGGCACCTGCGGCAGCGGCGGCCGGGTCCGCCCGCCCCACCGGAACATCGGCGGCGGATCATCGCCGGGCTGGAGCTCGAGGCCCGCGACGTCGATCGTCCGGCGATCCAGCCGGCACGGCGTGCCGGTCTTGAGCCGGGCGAGCGGGAAGCCCAGCGCGTCGAGCGAGTGCGACAGGCTCACCGCCGGGGCCTCGCCGGCGCGCCCACCGGCCGAGCGAGCCTCGCCGACGAAGATCGCGCCGCGCAGGAACGTCCCCGTGGTCAGGATCACGCTCGCCGCGCGGTAGCGGACGCCGATCGTCGTCGTGACGCCGACCACGCGCGGGCGCCCGCCGCGATCGCCGTCGATGTGGAGCTGCGCGACCTCGCCCTGGCGTAGCGCGAGCCGCTCGGTGCGCTCGAGCCGCATCCGCATCTCGTCGCGGTAGCGCCGCTTGTCGGCCTGGGCGCGGGTCGACCGCACCGCCGGGCCCTTCGACGCGTTGAGCCGGCGGAACTGGATGCCGGTCTCGTCGATCACGCTCGCCATCTCGCCGCCCAGCGCGTCGATCTCCTTGACCATGTGGCCCTTGGCGACCCCGCCGATCGCCGGGTTGCACGACATCTGGGCGACCATGTCGAGGCTGCCGGTGAGGACCAGCACGCGCGCGCCCATCCGCGCCGCGGCCAGCGCCGCCTCGCACCCGGCGTGGCCGGCGCCGACGACGATCGCGTCGTAGCTATCGGGGTACTCGTAGGTCATCGACGGCGGCGACTGTGGCACGCCCACCGGTCATGTCACGGGGTTTCGTCGGGCCCCGGCGTCGGCTCGTCCGCCGGGCCGCGCCGTCCGCCGCCCTCGCCGCAGGTGTCGTCGCCGTGCGCCTTCCACGCCGCGAACCGGTAGATGTCCAGGGTGAGCCGCAGCACCAGCTCGCTCGGGTGCTCCTGGTCGGGCGCCTTGCCGTGGTCCCACGAGATGCCCTTGACCTTGGTCGTGCCGCACGGGTCGAGCAGGTGGCGCTTCGCGCCGGTGTACTGCCCCTTGTGGGCCTCGAGGTCGGCGAACGAGCACACGCCCGGCACGCCGCAGCTGAACCCGAACGTGTCGTACCAGCTCCTGGTCCGGGTCCCGAGCTCGTGGATCTGCAGCCCCGCCGAGACTCCGTCGGGGTTGGACGCCCGCAGCTCGACCTCGTGGGTGCCGGTCGTCAGGTCGATGTAGAAGCACTCGTCGGCCCGCTCGGGGCTCTTGTACAGCACCGTCGTCCGGTTGATCGTGACCCACAGATCGAGGCGCGAGGTGAGCCGGAGCTCGTAGCGCTTGCGGTCCTTGCTCTCGGGGACGCCGACCCCGCCGTCCCCCGGCGCGTCGCCGCGGCAGGTGCAGTGATTGTCCTGGCATAGCCCGCCGGCCAGCACCGCGTGGGTGTCCTTGGGCGGCGGCGGTCCGATCGCGATCTGCTGCCGCGTCGTCGCCGCGCACCCGGCCACCGCGACCACCGCGACCGCACCCGCCGCCCGCCGCGCCATTCGCGAGCCGACGCCGCGGCCCTGGGGTACAACCTCGGAACGCATGCCGTGTTATCGCACGAGGCAACGCCTGGCCGGGGTGTCGGGTCCAACCGGGGCCGCTGATCCCCTCGATCCCGTTGATCCCCTCGGGCCGGCCGGTGTATCACCACCTCGCTTGCGACAAACCCTCATGATTTCGAAGAAAATTGTCCTCGTGATCGCGGTGTTCGCGGCCTTCACTGCCGCGGCCTGCGGCGGCAAGTCCGGCGCCGGCGCGGTCGACTACTCGGTGTCGGCGCAGAAGAACTACGAAAAGGGCCTCAAGGAGCTCGACGACAAGGACTGGATCGCGGCCTCGAAGTACTTCGCCTTCATCAAGTCGCGGTTCCCGTACTCCAAGTACGCCGTGCTCGCCGAGCTCCGGCTCGCCGACTCCCAGTACGGCGCCGAGCAGTACCTCGAGGCGATCGACAGCTACCGGCTGTTCATCAAGTTTCACCCCACGCACGAGATGGTCGCCAACGGCTACGCGTCCTACCGGATCGGCGACGGCTACGCCCGCCAGCTGTCCGGCGACTTCTGGATGTTCCCGCCGGGCTCCGAGAAGGATCAGTCGTCGACCGAGGACGCGGCCAACGAGCTCAAGACCTTCCTCGACAAGTACCCCGACTCGCCGTACCGCCCCAAGGCCAAGGAGACCCTGGTCAAGGTCGGCAAGCGCCTGGCCGACCACGAGTGGTACGTCGCCCACTACTACTGGAACCGCGGCAAGCCGATGGGCACCGTCATCCGGCTGCGCCGCCTGCTCGAGCGCTACCGCGGCGTCGGCTACGACGAGGAAGCGCTCTGGCTCCTCGGCCGCGCCTACGTCGCCGTCGCGATGCCCGACCGCGCCCGCGGTGTGTGGTCCGAGCTGGTCGAGAAGTACCCCAAGAGCAGCCACGCCGGCGACGCCAAGTCCGCGCTGTCCGGCCTGCACGCCACGCCCGCGCGCGGGTCATCAGCGCCCGTCCCCGCACCCGGCGCAGCGCCGGCGGCTCCGGCTGCCCCCGCGGCGAAGCCCGCCGCTCCCGCGGCCGAAGGCGGCGAGGCACCGGTGCCCGGCACCGCCCCGCCCTCGGCGGCGCCGCCCGGATCGCCCAACGCGGCGCCGGTCCAGCCCAAGTAGCCGCGTCCGCGCTACCGTAGCGCCATGGCGGATCGAATCGAGCAGCTCATCGCGCTCGGCCGCGAGCACTACAACGCCGGCGAACTCGCCCGCGCCGAGCCGTTCC
>Ga0307515_10008889_pt1 | contig 19515 bp, 3 predicted proteins | sample 17_EM_MG_FD_194513 | JGI IMG/M metagenome (GOLD analysis project Ga0307515, IMG submission 194513) | Populus trichocarpa ectomycorrhiza microbial communities from riparian zone in the Pacific Northwest, United States - 17_EM | ecosystem: Host-associated > Plants > Roots > Unclassified | place...
TAAGACTTTTAAAATAAGATAAGAATACCTAAGCCTAGTTGGACTAAGGTAGGAGTAAAGCTTAAGATAGAAGCTAGCTTAGAATTAAGAATCCTATAGGACCAAGACTTTAATATATAAATGAGGACCATTAACGAGATTAAGAAGTAGGAAGACTTTAAGGATCTACTTATAAGACGCGATAAGAAAGAAACTATAGAGGAATTTAGAGTAAGAATTACCTTATGGCAAGAATAGAAACTAGATAAGAGATTTAGTATATTAGGATGTATAAGGGACAGAGCACCTATATAAAAGGTTACTAATAGGCCTAGAATAGGTATACTAAGAGCTAAGTGGCTTACTAAACTGGAGTAAGAAGAGGATCTAGGGATTCTAACTAGGTTTAAAGAACGATATATAAAAGGCTGTTATAACGTAGTAATAAGAAGATACTTCCTTACGGATAAACCGTATACACTTAAGGGGTTATACTAAAAGTGGTATAGACAACGACATAATAATAAGTGGGAAGATTTCTATATATAGTTAAATAAGAAAGTTATCTAGGACTACCTAATTATAGAAAAGGCTATAACTTATATTAAAGGAGCCTTAATTATAATATTAAAGGATCTAGAGGAGTAATTAGAGGACTAGTGTTACGGAACCCCACCGTAGGGGCCTCTATAGGAGAGCCCCGTGCTCTCGCGTATACCTCGCGTATAGCTTATGTTAGCTACGCGTAGGTATATTACCTCCTTACGCCCTCGACCCTTACGATCGATCGCGTAACGTCTTATAGACTCCTTGAATATATACGCTTTGTAGCTACTGCCCCCGTCCTATAACATTACGTTACGCCTTTTTTACTATTAACGCTTAGCCTACAACTAATTTTATATCTTTGCAATACTACAGGCGCTGCTAGAAGTAGCGTGTCTATAAATTACCTCACTTTATACTTCTAAGGAACCCATAATAGTAAGATAATATCCCTTATTAGCTACTATATTAAACCCAAAGAACAATCTAATACCTATACTTAACCTATGACGCCAATTAATCCTAGGAGAATTTAATTTATCAGCCTTAGCCTTAACCCCTAAAGAGACGGATACTAATAATATCTTATCTTTTATTAATTATATAACTACGGATAAGTAAACGGAAGGGCTACTACCTATTAAAATTAAAATATAAGACGCCGAGACGTTTGCAAAAATGGTAGTATAAGACCCTAATAAATACTACCGCCTTCTATAGAACTACTACCTAAAGCTTATATAAGCTAAGATGCGTACTACCTAAGATTATAATATTATCTAAGACCTATAAGCTCGTAAGGCGCTCGCTAATAATATACGTTAAGAAACTGAAGATAACCTCTATGTGTCTAAACGCGATATCTAATAGTTAAAGAAGGCTAAGATTGCACTAATTGCTACGGTTACTAAAAGAGAAGGCATAATTAAATACCTATAATCTTAGCTTAATGAGCACATTTGTAATAACGCTAGACACCTCTTTACTATATATAACGCCACCTAAGTCTCTACGCCCTTAGCAACTTTACCTACTTAACGCTTAATGGAGGGCTAGTACTAAGCAGCTTTACCTAATAAGAACCCCTACTAAAGCAGTAATAATAAAAGCTATAATAATTAGACCTAAACTGCTACTATAGGGTCTAATATACGCTACCTTAATTCCCTAGTTTTTTAGGGAGACCGTAAGGAATACAGCTACTAGAAGATATAAATCCGTAAGAAACTAACTTAGAGCGCCTGCCTTTTTCCTATAGAAGATACTAAGATTGGCTATATTATTAGGCGAACAAAAGGTATACTATTTAATAGACTCTTCGCCTAATGGGAGACTAGTAGCCCCTAAAAGTGGCAGTCCTACTAAGAAGTCCTTAATAATCTTAACCTAATATACCGCGACTATAACCTACTAGCCACCAACTAAGCTAAACTACGTGCCCTAAAGATAAGCCCTACTAAATTATTCGACGAATTCTATATTAAATTTTAGGAATATACTAAAGCCCTCGCCTAAGACGATACTAAAGACTAAAAGAACTTTCTTAAAAAAGTTACTTATCGCCTCAGTTACGCAGCCGCTAGCTATAACTATAATGATATTTATAATATAGTAGCAGCTCTACGGAAGATTAAATAACAACTAAATTAGATTACTACTGCTAATCCTTACCTAAAGACCTCTTTATAGAAGCCCTTTGGGCCTACTAAACCTATATATACTAAGCTACTAACGCCTATTACCTTAAGTACTACCGGAACCAATATTGATTTCTCTATACTAACCTTCCTATAAAAACTCCTAGATAGAGAGCATAAGCTACTCTGGAAACTAGGACGCTGCTATAGATGCCGTTAAGAAGGCTATTATCGCGATAACCCGAACTGCCTAATAGCTAAGTTTAGTAGTTACTGCCTAATACCTAACCTAATACCCCGAATACTAAATACGTTGCTATACGCCACTACTATATAAGATAAAGACGCAGTAATAGTGGTAGAGTTAGATACGGAAGCGGAAAACGCTAAGTTCTAGCCCTAAGTTGTAGGTTAGGACGCCCTAATAACGGAGGGATTTATATATTGGCTTGCTTAATAGATAACTCTATAAAGATAAATAGACGAAAATAGATAGTTTTACCTATAATAGGAACTACTGCTAAAAAACAATATAAAAGCTGTTTTATAATTAATTACGGAGCTACTAATAAATTTATAAATACCTAATTCGTGCGTACTTATAACCTATCTACCTTACCCCTTACTAAAGCCCGCGCCCTATAACTCGCTAATAGTAATTGTACTATATAAAAGATTACCTATATAGTATAACTCTACCTAGATATAAATAGGCACTAGGAAGAACTCTAGGCCTATATTATACTACTTACTAACTACCCTATTATTCTTAGAATAAATTAGCTTAAATAATATAACCTTACTATTAACTAAAAGAAAAAAGAAGTAACCTTTAATTCTAAATACAGTAGAGAGACTTACCTAGGGTATAGCCTAGCCGCCTCTATTTACTCCCCAGGATATTAACCTAAGGAACCCCTTATTACCCCACCTATAACTAACTACTACTATATAAGTGCCCTGGCCTTCTACCGTATAGTATATAAGAAAGGCTAGACCGTTGTTATAGCTTCCCGATTATAATTATATAAGCTTAATAAAGAATAGGACTATATCCTCTATAGTAATAGGATAGATATAGTTAACCTTTTAGAAGATAACGCCCCTACGGAACTCTACGGACTTTCACCTTTAGACTTTAAGAAGTTTATAAAGCTTAAAAAAGGACTTACTAATAAAGAACTCCGTAAGCTCCTCCCTAAAAGGTATTATAACTTTACCGACATGTGCTTATAAAAGAGCGTAGATATACTCCCCCTACATTAACCTAATAATTATGCTATTAATATTAAATAAGGAAAAATGCTACCTTATAAGAGACCCTACCTAATATTAAAAGATAAACTACTAGTTATAAAAAAGTATATTGACGAGCACCTTAATAAAGGATTTATTTGTCCTAGCATGTTACTAGCAGCCGCCCCTATCCTTCTCGCTAAGAAGTTAGAAGGAGGTATTTAATTATATATTAACTATAGAGGACTTAACGCTATTACGATTAAAAATTGATACCTAGTACCGCTTATACGTAAGACCCTTAAGCGGCTTAGTTAAGCCAAAATCTATACTAAGCTTAACATTATTACCGCCTTTAACTATTTTTAAATATGGAAAGGTAATAAATGGAAAACCGTATTCGCATCGCGCTTCGGCTAATTTAAATATACCGTTATGCCCTTTGGCGTATATAATAGCCTAGGCACCTTCTAAAGCTATATTAATAACGCCTTATGGGACTACTTTAATGACTTTTGCTTTACGTACCTAGATAACATACTTATTTATAGTAATAACCCCTCTAAGTATACTAAACACGTTTAAAAGGTCCTATAGCGCCTTAGGGACGTAGGACTTTATATTAATTTAAAGAAATATAAATTCTTAGTTATAGAAGTAAAATACCTTAAACTAATTGTTACCACTAAGGGTATCCGTATGTGTAAGGCAGTATTGCTAGGGTGTATGGTAGGGAGCAGGTAAGCCGAGCATGAGTTATATAGGGAGTCGATAGAAGAGGACGATATGGTAATGAGGGTAGGTAATAGCCTGAGTACAGAGACGAACCGATGAGGAGGGAAGGGTTATAAGCCCGAGGTGCTTATAAGGAGGTGCCAAGGGCTAGCCTTGGCGACCCCTAAGAGCCCCTAGGCGATGCAGCCGAGTAAGGGCTAAAATAACCCTTACAGTATGGACCCTAAAAAGGTATATATAATTACCGAATAGTAAGCCCCTAACTATATTAAGGACGTATAAGCCTTCCTTAGTTTCGCTAACTTCTATTAGAAATTTATATATAACTTCTTAGGCGTAGTAGTACTATTTATAGCAATAATATGAACGAAGGGCCTTTCTGTAAAAGGAAGAAAAATATACCTACGCTTTACCTAGACGCCTAAATACGAGAAGGCGTTCTAAGACCTTAAAAATGCCTTTACTAAAGCACCTGTCCTAGCTCACTTTACACTAGGATGACAGCTCTACCTTAAAACCGACTCCTTAGACTATATTAACGTAGGCATCCTCTTCTAGATAGGTAACGACGGTCTCCTTTACCTAGTTATATTCTACTCGTCTAAGCTTATACTATAAGAGTGTAACTACAAGATCTATAATAAAGAACTCCTTATAATTATATAAGTATTTAAAGAATTCTAACCAGAACTCTCTTTAGTAGAGCCTAACTAGCTAACTAAAGTCCTTACGGACTATCGCAACCTTAAGTACTTTATAACTACAAAGTAGCTAAACTAACACTAAGCACGTTAGAACGAGTTCCTCTTTAGTTTTAACTTTAAAATTGCATATAGACTAGGAGTATAAGGTACTAAGCCTAATAGCCTAATATGCCGCTCGCAAGGCCTTCCTTAGTCTAAAGATAACCCCTATAATTAGTTTTAACAACAGACGATCCTAAAAGCATAAAATTTGGCCCTAGGCATACTACCTATAATAGAGCCAACTATACCCCAGTTTTATACTATAGAACTAGAGTTACCTTCCGAAATTAATAAGCTTATCACTATAGCATATAACGCCTCTGTTAACCTATTACTGTATTAACTTATTGCTATAAAGACTACTAGCGCCTATATACTGCCTACTAACCTCCAAAGCTTAGGCTAGATTAATATAGTAGCCTTAAAAGTAAAAGAGAACAGGCTCTATTATAGAGGCCGCCTATTTATCCCTAACTTAGAAAATTTATAACAGCAATTAATCTAAATAGCCTACGACCTCCGATTAAGCGGCTACCTAGGTAGAAAAGGAACCTACGAGCTTCTTAGCTAATACTACTTCTGGCCAAAAATAATAGACTTAGTTAAACGCTTTATAGGCACCTACTACGGTTATAAGCGCGCTAAGGCCTTTAATACAAAGTACTAAGGACTACTATACCCTCTACTAGTACCTATACGACGATGGGCAGATATCGCTATAGATTTCGTTATTAACCTACTACCCTATAAACAACACGGCCGTACCTATAAGAACATCCTTATAATAATATACCGACTTATAAAAGAGCGCCATTACGTCCTAACTAAAGGCGTAGCCGTTAGTGACGTTACTAACGCCTTCTTTCGCGAAGTTTACCGACTATATAGGTTACCTAACTCGATTACGTCCGACCAAGGCATATAATTTAACTCCGATATATAGAGACGAATCTGCTAACGCCTTAGCATCTCCGTTAAGATATTTATATTCTTTTACTATAAAACTGCTGGGCAACCGGAAAACGCTAATGCTAGTATAAAAGCGTACCTACGACAGGTAGTTGCCTATAGTTAGGATAACTAGGTAGATTACCTCCTACTAGGTAAATTCGTAGCGAATAACTATATTTTAACCACTATAGGACTTACCCCGTTCTTCGCGAATAAGGGTTATTACCCCTAATCCGGTATAGAGCTACTAGAACCTATTAATAAGAAACTACTATATAGAAAATGCCTTAAGATACTACCCGCCGACCAGTATATAAACTATATAAAAAATCTACTTAACTACTATAAGGGAGAAATGGCCTAGGCTTAAGCAAAGTAGGCCTACTTCGCTAACTATTATAAAACGCCACCACTGGAGATGCGTGTTAGCAACTAGGTATAGCTAGATATACGTAATATCTCTACGCAGAGGCCTATAAAGTTACTCAATTATAAGAACCTTGGCCCCTATTTAATTAAATGAGTTATTAATAGGGGAGCTGTATATAAGCTAGAACTCCTACCTACCCTAGCTACCCGTAGGATATGGCCCGTATTTTACCTATAGCTACTATACCTCTATTAGCTTAACCCCTTACTGGGGCAGATATAGCCTAAACCCCTACTAGTACTAATCCGAGATAAGAACGAAGATAAGAACTATAAGGAGTGGACCATTGAACGAATTATTAACTCTAAATACTTTAGTAAAGGCAGAGGACGACGGCTCTACTATAGAGCTATATATACAGGATTCGACATAGAATAGCTAGAATAGCAACTATAGGAAGACTTTAAAAATATAAAGGATCTAATTAGCGACTTTTATTACGCGAACCCACAGAAACCGGGCTTAAGTAGAGACTTTATACCTAATCCTCTATAGGAGCCCTTATAGAGTTAAACCGTTATATATTACTACATAAGGGCAAATTACTGTTAAATTACCGTTAGATTGCGGTAAAGTGCGATCACGTAACCGGAATATTGTTAAGATATCTAGGAACTTTAACTGGCGGTTAAAGTTATCTAATTAGTCAGATTTTTAAATACCAAGCCCTATTACATAACGTTGTTTTAAGCCTTTAGTAATACCCCCCTTTTCTTTTTTTCTATACCTTAAGTGTTCCTTTTATATGTATATAGTAACCACAGTGTCGCCGGAGCTCCGCCTCTATAAGAGGGGGGGTAGTGTTACGGAACCCCACCGTAGGGGCCTCTATAGGAGAGCCCCGTGCTCTCGCGTATACCTCGCGTATAGCTTATGTTAGCTACGCGTAGGTATATCACCTCCTTACGCCCTCGACCCTTACGATTGATCGCGTAACGTCTTATAGACTCCTCAAATACATACGCTTTGTAGCCACTACCCCCGTCCTATAACAACTAGAGAAGTAAAAGACGAATCTTAGTACCTATAAATGAAGTTATAACGCTTAGATTAATATAAAAAAGGTTTAAACTTAAGGATAAAGATAAGCTAAGAGTTAACTTAAGATACTAAGTATATTACACGTTAGTATAGATTATATATATAGATAATACGTGTAATATATATAAAATATCTAAAGATAGGAACCGAAAATATCTAGTAAGGATGTATTAGTTAACAGATAAGATAAAATATTAAAATGCTAAGTATATGTATAGTTAGTACCTAGTAGAAGTTTAAGAATAAGGGGACTTAATACTTTAACTAGGAAGATTCCTTACGGAAAAATGCCTAGATAGATAACAATGGTAGGAATATCTAGAAAACACCTATCTATGGTATATTAAGGATAAAAAGCGAACTAAGTATTAGCTAAAAGTAGACTAAGTATAAATAGGATTAAGTAGCTAATAGTTAGGAAAAGTAGAGGCCTATAGGACTAGAGGGAACTAGTAGTAGAGCCTTAGACCCTTAAAGGAATTTAAAGATAATACCTAAATTTATAAGTTAAGTGGTAAGATTAATAGTTCGAGGCATTAATAGATAGTGGAGTAATAAGAAATTATATCTTGCTAATAGCAGTTAAAAGAATGGGGTTACCATATAGGAAAAAGGAATATTCTTACCTATTAGTAATAATTTTAGGAGATCCGATAGCCTATAGAGGAGGTATTATTAATTTTAAAATAGGACCTATTTAGCTAACTATTAAAGGGAGATAAATTAAGATGTCTTTTAATATATTACTATTGGGGAATAATAAGGTAGTATTAGGAATGCCTTAGTTATAGGAATATAATCTAAAGATTAATTAAATTATAGGTTAAGTTAATATTAGGGATACTTAACGCCATAGGATATAATAATAAGCTAAGTTAGTATAGTACTAAGTAGGAGTAACCTACGAGGAAACAGAAAAAAGACTAAGCTATATACTAAAGAGATACTATAAGTATGGTAAGAAATTATAGCTACTAGAAAGTAAAAAGCTATTAAAATATATAGCATGGGACTATAAAATAGAGTTAGAATTAGAAATATACCTAAGGTTTTTTCTAACCTATAAGCTTACTAAAGAGGAAGGTAAGGCACTTAAAGAGTTTATCTAGGAAAACTTATAAAAGGGATATATTAGACTATTGCAATTATTAGTAGATTATCTAGTACTATTCATATTAAAGAAAAATGGCAAACTAAGGCTGTGTATTGACTATAGATAGTTAAACAGCATCACTAGGAAGGATAGGTATTCTTTACCCTTAATTAGCAAAATCTAAGATAGGATAGGTAATATATAAATCTTTATAAAGATAGATCTAAGATAGGCGTACTACTAGATTAAAATTAAGGAAGGCGATAAATAGAAGGCAGCTTTTAGATTAAAGGAAGGACTATATAAACTATTAGTTATATAGTTCGGACTTATAAACGTACTAGCAACGTTTTAAAAGCGTATTAATAATATATTAAGTAAATACTTAGATAAATTTGTTATAGTATATCTTAACGATATTATTATCTACTTAATAACTAAGGAAGAACATAGAAAATATATTAAATGGGTTTTAAAAAGACTATAAGAGGAATAGATGCTAGTAGAAATTAAGAAATACGAGTTCTTTACTAGGAAGACCAATTTTATAGGATTTATTATAGAACTAGGCCAACTTAGTATAGATCTAAAGAAGATTAAGGCTATAGTGAATTGGTAAGAACTAGAGAATATTATATAGTTAAGATTATTTCTAGGGTTTTGCAATTACTATAGAAGGTTTATAGCGCAATAGTTAAAAGATATTAAACTATTCACGCGATTAATAAAGAAAGAAGAACTATTAGTATAGGGAGAGGAGTAATAAGAACTGTTTAAGAAAGTTAAAAAGTTGTTTACCTAAGAGCTAGTTTTTAAAATCTATTAACTAGGACTAGAGATAGTTGTAGAAATAGATGCATTAGACTTTATACTAGGAGCATACTTTATATAAAAGTATCTAGATAGATGGCATCCAGTAGCATACTATAGTTAAAAGATAACACCACTAGAACTAAACTATAACATCTATAATAAGGAGTTATTAGGTATAGTTACAGTACTAAAGAAATAAAGAGCATTCTTATAAGGTATAAAGAAACTATTTATAGTTAAGATGGATTATAAGAACCTAATAGGATTTCTAATAATAAAGGAACTTAACTAAAGATAAGTTAGATAGGTAAAGATGCTTACAGAATACTATTTTAAAATTTAGTATACTAAGGGTATAGATAATATATAAGCAGATACTCTAAGTTAAAAAGCTAAACTATAAAACAATAAGAAGCTATTAGGGGCTTTACTATAAAAAGATACAGATAGGTTAATTAGGTACAATTATCCAAAAATTATAGTAACTTAAGAAGAGGAATTAGATAGAATTTATAAGTTACTAAAAAGCTTTTAGGTATAAAGAATCTTTAAGGTATAATTAAAGAAATAGTTAGAATACCTAGGGGAAGAAATATTATATAAATATAGAGAAGTAAAGTACATCCTAAGAAGTATAGTAGAATACTTTATGGAAGATTTCTATAAGGGACTGACTTAAGGATATAATAGAGCTATAGGCTTAGTATCGAGACTCTAGGAGGAGTATATTATTAATAGAATTTGGAACCTAGTATAAAAGGTTATAAGAGAGTGTCTAAATTACTAAAGAAATAAACTAATAAGGCATAAGCTATATAGAGGGCTATAATCTATTAAAATACTAGAGAGACTATGGGAGGTTATATTATAGGACTTTATTATAAAGTTGCTAAAATTAAGAGATTCTATTACCGGATAAGATTATAATATAATCTTAGTAATAGTAGATAAGCTTATAAAGTGGGGATACTTTATAGCGTGTATAGAAGAGATATTAGTAGAAGATGTTGCTAGAATCTATATTAAAGAAGTGTTTACAAGATATAGAGTACTAAGTAAGATTATATTGGATAGAGATTTAAGATTTATAGTAGCATTTTAGGAGGTATTCTTAGCGGAGTAAGGAGTTAGAGTAGTAACTTCTACCGTATATTATCCGTAGATAGACAGTTAAATAGAAAACTTAAATTAGACACTAGATCAGTATCTAAAATACTATATTAATTACGCATAGAATAATTAGATATTATTATTACTAGTTATATAGTTTATATATAACGCAACACCATAAGAAGAAATAGGTATGTTACTATTTAAGGCGAATTATAGATACGAGCCAAGAATATTATTATTGCTATATTAAGTAAAGAAGATAAGTAGCACAGCTAAGTAAAGCATGGAGATATTAATAAATCTTTATAAGAACCTTACGGAAACAGCTAAAGTAGTATAGTAGAGAATAAAAAAGTACTATAACGCTAAGAGATCTAAGGGACTAGATCTTAAGGAGGGAGATAAAGTATGGCTACTATATAAAAATTTCAAGAATTAATGACTAAGTAAGAAATTGGACTATATTAGACTAGGACCTTTTAAAATTATATAAAGGATTTTACTAGTTATATTTAAGTTAAACCTACTAGCTAAGATAAAGATTTACCCTATATAGTATATCGCGATACTAGAGCTAGTATATAGAAATGTTAAACTACCGGTTTACGAAGTAGATATATATAGAAGATAAGAAGAAGACAAATAGCAAGTTTTAAAGATTGTTAATTATAAAGAAGTTAATAATGAAATATAGTATAAGGTAAAGTGAATAGGCTATAATAAGACTACTTAGGAACTACTAGAAATTTTTAAGAACGCTATAAAAAAGGTATAGGAGTATTAAAAGAGAATAGGTTAGGTAATATTAATAAAGAAGGATTACTAAAGAATGAGTCACCTAAGGGGGACCTAGAAAGAGCGACTGCTAAATTACTTAAAGTTGTTCCCTTTATAGGAGGAAAGTTAGTTCTCTTATTACTAAGTTTCTATAGGCCTTATTTTATAAGTTTCTACTCCTTAAAATAAACCTTCTTATAAACCCGTTTAAGATAAAGAAGACGAGCAGAGGCCAAAAGATAAGTTTTAAGAGTACGCTATTAAGCAGCCGCAGCCTCTTATTCCGCCTCTCGCGATTAATATAATTTATTAAAGGCGCTTAAGAGCTTACCATTAAGCTTTATAGCAGTAGATTAAATATAAGACCCTATAATAAATTACTTAGGGAACTTAAAGACTATTAGGAGTTATAGGATGCGTATACTTAGCGTTAAAAATAGAGTAAACGTTATAAGATAAATTAATATTTGCTTTAGTGCACTCTAAATAAAAAAAGGGTTACTAGGATAAAAGACTTACTAATATAATATAAATTAACCCCTTTTTTGCATAACGAGAACATAAAGACGGCATTATTTTACTTAGCAATAGTATAGCAGCAATAGTGCGAGTATATTAAACTGTAGAAGAAAGAGAAATTGCTTTAGGTATAATAAGCAATATTACGGCACCGTAACGGATCTAGTTAGGGGGCTCGCTTAAGCCTTGGCATATATATATAGACGTATCCTTTTCCACCTTCTGCTTCTTATCTTAATATCCGGGTCTATAGACTACTAATTATATAGGCTTATATACGTTCTACGGCGCTCGTGCCTTAATTAACTAAGTCACTGTAATATTATATTAAGATCCCTTAACTAATCGCAGGCTGTTATATCCTAGGCTAAAGAAGTCCTATAGTTAGGGTGGTAGACGGGTAAATAAAGCCCTATACTAGCAGGCAAAGGAAGGAAGGAGAGCCTAACTCCTATACTAAAGAAGGTAGGAGAGTATACTCTAAGACAAAGCAAGACTCGTGCGAAGTCCTATAGTGGCTAGGTATGAAATCCCTATACTATATAGGCACCCCTTATACTTATATTTAATTCTTTTTTTTCTCTTCTCTCTACCTAACGGCCGCCTATACTATAGGGAAGCACGTGCTAGGTAGTAATCTCTTTCCGACCGTACGAACTCGTTAACTGACCGAGTAACGCGTACATCTGTCAACCGAACGCGTGTTCCTACCTACCTACTTACCAATCAATCGACTGACCGACTGACCGTACGTCTACGGACGCTTGCACCGTACTGCTACCTAAATAATCCTTTTTGACAGACACTAAGCCACGTATACTATGAGGAACGAAATCGGTTAATACTGAGACTAGTGCTATACACTGGCTGCGATAAACGACCCTAAGTAATACTAAGTAATACGAGCTTTGAGGAACAAAATCACTAGGACTATTAACGCTGGCATTACTCTGCTATTAACTACTAATCGTGCCGATATGCATACAATCTATATACTAGACAACAGTAGTGCTGCTATACCTACTACGACTTAACCACAACTGTGCCGGTACGCCTACAGTCCTACCAACCGTATAATCGTGCCGATACGCCTACGATCCACAACTTTTCGATAGCTTAAGTCCTTCGTTCAACCTACTATTACAAGACAACCAATAGACGAGCTCTGTGCTCGACTACTATTGTTACTACCGCTAGTACCGTACTACTACCCAACTAGACTACTGCTCTGCCTACAGCTAACCTTAATTTAACTACTACTACTCCTGTCTATAGTACTACGATTGACCCTTATTACTCTTACCTATAGCTAAACCAATACCTTACTACCTTACTATAGCACTATAATAGACATCTACTACTCCTGCCTGTAGTATTCTAACTAACTCTTACTACTCTGCCTATAGTATCTTATTAACTACTACTGCCCCACTTATAGCAATAACTATAACTATATAAGAGGTAGAAGATAAGCACCTAGGGACAAAGCTTAAGGGCAAGCTTTTTTAAAGGGGGGGGTAATATTACGGCACCGTAACGGATCTAGTTAGGGGGCTTGCTTAAGCCTTAGTATATATATATAAACGTATCCTTTTCCACTTTCTGCTCTTAATTTTAATATCCGGGTTTATAGACTACTAATTATATAGGCTTATATACGTTCTACGGCGCTCGTGCCTCGATTAACTAAGTCGCTATAATATTATATTAAGATCCCTTAACCAATCGCAGGCTGTTATATCCTAGGCTAAAGAAGTTCTATAGTTAGGGTAGTAGACAGGTAGACGGATTCCTACACTAGTAGGTAAAGGAAGGAAGAAAAGCCTAACTCCTATACTAAAGAAGGTAGGAGAGTATACTCTAAGACAAAGCAAGACTTATGCGAAGTCCTATAGTAGCTAGGTATAGAATCCCTACACTATATAGGCACCCCTTATACTTATATTTAATTCTTTTTTTTCTCTTCTTTCTACTTAACGGCCGCCTATGCTATGGGGAAGCACGTGCTAGGCAGTAACCTCTTTCCAACCGTACAAACTTGTTAACTAACTAAGCAACGCGTATATCTATTAACTAAACGCGTATGCCTACTTACCTACCTACCGATTGATTGACTAACCGACCGACCGTATGTCTACGGACGCTTGCACCGTACTGCTACCTAAATAGTCCTTTTTAATAGACACTAAGCTATATATACTATAAGGAACGAAATCGGTTAATACTAAGACTAGTGCTATGCACTGGCTGCGATAAACGACCTTAACTAATACTAAGTAATACAAGCTTTAAGGAACAAAATCACTAGGACTATCGACGCTAGCATCACTCTGCTATTGACTACCGATTGTGCCAATATGTATACGATCTATATACTAGACAACAGTAGTGCCGCTATGCCTACTACGACCTGACCATAACTGTGCCGGTACGCCTACAGTCCCACTAACCGTACGATTGTGCCGATACGCCTATAATCCACGACTTTTCAATAGCTTAAGTCCTTCGTTCGACCTACTATTATAAGACAACCAATAGACGAGCTCTATACTCGACCACTATTGTTACTGCCGCTAGTACCATACTACTACCCGACTAGACTGCTGCTCTGCCTACAGCTAACCTTAATTTAACTACTACTGCTCCTACCTATAGTACTACGATCGACCCTTACTACTCTTACCTGCAGCTAAACCAATACCTTACTGCCTTGCTATAGCACTATAACAGACATCTGCTGCTCCTACCTATAGCATTTTAACTAACTCTTACTGCTCTGCCTATAGTATCTCATCGACTACTACTGCCCCACCTGCAGTAACAACTACAGCTGTATAAGAGGTAGAAGATAAGCACTTAGGGATAAAGCTTAAGGGCAAGCTTTTTTAAAGGGGGGGGTAATGTTACGGCACCGTAACGGATCTAGTTAGGGGGCTCGCTTAAGCCTTAGCATATGTATATAGACGTGTCCTTTTCCACCTTCTACTCCTTATCTTAATATCCGGGTTTATAGACTACCAATTATATAGGCTTGCATACGTTCTACGGCGCTCGTGCCTCAATTGACTAAGTCGCTGTAACAAGCAATAATATTAACTAAATTAATTAAATGGATATTACACCTCTAGTAAACAACTTGGAGATGTTTAGGATCTTTAAGGACGAAGATAGAGAGGAGGGAGATAGTATTATAAACGCTTTAAGTATAATACTATAACCACCTAGAGAAGAGTTAGAAGAAGCTAGTTGGTTAATATAGGTACGATCTAGGATAGAACCGGTAGAACTATATAACGAGGAATGGTAACTAAGTTATATAATATGATCTATATGGTCTATATAATCTATAGGATCCGTAATAAAGTAGATAGAGTATGCGTACCTTACGTATAAGGAGGGTTTCCTAAGAGTACAGTTATATATTTAAAGGACTACAGTCCCTACTCTAGATAGTTCTGTCCTTGTAGTAATTCTCAGAATATAATTAGAGTTAATTTATTAGGCAACTACTCTACTAGTTATTATTACGTTGTTAACTTTAATTTGCATTACCTATACACCTAGCCTAATAATAAGCCTATTGTAGTACCTACTATAAGGTTCCGTTACAAAAGGGTTCTAATATATTTATTAGTAGCCTTCTCCTATATAGCTTCCGATAGCCTTATAATAGCTTTTTAATATCCGTCTTAAAGGAGATTAGTATAGGGCTTTTAACTTTTTTAACTTAGGCCTAAGGAAGCTCCGGCTATAAAAGTAGTATTAGTATTAGTAACTAGTATAAGTTTCCTAATAAGCCTTAGGTCTTAAGTTAGTATTTAAATTAAATTTTTTAAAAAGGTGGGCCGACTTAGCTTATAAGTAGTTTATATGCCGCTACTATATTAATTATAGGCTAGTGGTCTTCTAGAAGGGTTTTAATTAAGTCCCTAGTTAAATATATTAGTGTATTTCTTTAGCATTTCTAGCTTAGGGGAAAATCTTAGAGTTACCCCTAGCGCTTAATCTTCTAATTAGCTTTGGTAGGGCTAGAGGGGTTCTAGTTACTTTTTAGCAGTAACTATAGGTATATAAGAGTTTTTAAGCTCCTAGTACATCTAGGTATTAGGGCTTATTTAGCCGTCTTACCTAGAGGTTTATATTATCGCAATTTCTTACTATTAAAGTGACCTTTCTACCTTAATGCGACGGCTTTTTATAAGGTATCCGTAGAGTTTCTATTTAGGTTATCGCGAAGTTTTTTAAGAGAGGAATAGTAGATGTAAATAAAAAATATATATTAATAATCCGGTTTTTAAGCCAGCTACCCTTCTAAATAAAGTAGGAAGGATTTAAATATAAGGGAACTTTATAGATAGGGGGCTATAAGGCATAATTGTAGAATAGGATAGATTATAGAGAAATATAAATCCTTAAGGAGGTAAGGCCTTTAGGATTATAAAGACTATTTACTATAGGTATATGCCTTTAGTATAAACCGGTAACTATTTAAGGGCATCTAGAGGTTGTCCTAGGGATAACCTAAGGTAACTGTAATAATATCCCTAATAGAATATCTCTATTAACCCGTGGCTAATTTTTACCATTCTAGTACGAGGAGAAAGCGCTTAGTAGGCTTTACGTATAGCGCTTAACGGGTATTAAGAGAGCGACGTTGCTAGCGATTTAAAATCGACCGTAGATATACTATTAATGTATATAACTAGCTTCCACCCCCCTCCTTAGCCAGCGCTTTAAATTTTTAAATTTAGTATGAGTATTTAATCTCGCCTAGTTGCTACTTACTATATATAGTAATTATAGCGAAGCTATATACTTAGCTTTAAGAACCTTACTTCTATAGTATTATAATATTACTAGATTTTATTAGTAATTGTAAAGATAGTATTATATTTATATTTTAATAGAGATATAAATAAAAGAGAGAGAGATGGAGAAAGTGTATATTAAGGAAATATATATTAAGTTCTAAATTTAATTCCCCTAGCTAACTGGAATAAATCTTTAGGGCAACTATAATAGTCCTTACGTTATTTACTATAATTACTATAGTAATATATATAACTAGCTTTAATGCCCCTCCTTAATAAAACCTCTAAAATCTTACGTATCTAATCTTACCTAATTGTCACCAACTATATATAGTATATAGCAAAGCTATATATTTTGCACATGTATTAAATCTCGCCTAATTATTACTAACTATATATAGTAATTATAGCGAATAGCTATAGCTATATATTAGGACCTTTTTAGTTGCCCTAGGGAATTACCCTAGTTAGCTAGGGGAATTAAATTAAAGTAATTTAGAATTCGCCTAATATATACTTCCTTAATATACACTTTCTTTTTTATTTATACTTCTACTAAAATATAAATATAATGCTGTCTCTATCCCTTAACACGTTGATTTACGTCCTCAGCTATTGATAAGGGCTTAGCCAATTAGAGGCTCCGAATTGGCTACCCGTGCCAGAGACTACACCTAGCTAGAGCAATTCAATATTATTTGAAAATTTATGCGGCATTGTGCGGTATCGAATTGTTGAAAATAAATAGCTATTTACAATTTCTATATGGTGTTGCGTACACCTGGACACGTTGTTCCTAGGCTTAGCGCCCAGACAAGGACGCCAACGTATTAAGGGATAATTACTAAAATTTAGCAATATTATAGAGGTGGAAACCTTATAATATTATAGAGGTGGAAACCTTATAATATTAATAAAGATTATAATACTATTAAAGCAAGGTTCTTACAGCTAAGCATATGGCTGCGCTATAATTACTATATATAGTTAGCGGCAATTAGGCGAGATTAAATGCGCGTACCAAATGCAAAATATTTTTTCGCCTCGGTACGCGAGCTCGCTAAATCGTCACTAACTATATACAGTAATTATAGCGGCAAGGACGCCCAGGATAACGGTTGCAGGCAAAACTTTTATGGGTGGGGCGTAAGCGTCCAGGGGCCCTAGCAAAAGGCTCCACAATATAATAATAATTCATTGCTTAACGTCCGATTCGGATCCCTATCAGGCCCACGCGGACTACTCCTTATATACATGTGGGGAGAAAACTCTATTTGAGAAAACCCCGCGATCCATCTCCCCGCCTTTTGGGACTCGCCTACTTAGCGCCTACGAAGCGCCTACGAGTCACCTGTGGTGCTCTACTACCTTATTTTTTGACCTCCTTGGGAACCACTGCTGCCGTAACAAGTCTACGGACGCGCTAGTATCGCAAACTTTTACTCTACTACTGTAGAGTTAACAGGGGGCGCCTGTTCCTCGCCCCTTTGCCTTCTATTACTATTTCCTTTAAGGCTCCACAATATAATACTCCAATTAACTACCCCGTTTCTATGTAATATAAAGTATCTTCTTCTTATTTACCTTAAACGAGTCTCTTTACCTTTTATTAATAATTATCTATTATTATTATTATAGAGCCATTAACGCCTTATTAAGTTTTAAAGCACCTTATTCGTAATTAACGTATTTAAGTTTACACTTTATAGTGCATTAAATGGATATACAAAGCTATCGCTAAACATTTTAATTATACAATTTGTTAAGTTAAATAGAAGACTAATAAGCTTCTTTACTCTTTCTATTAATTCTTTTATACACTTTAGTGTCTCTAAATCCGCTATTTAAAACGCGTTAAGAAAAAGAGGCTATTTATAATGTATAGCAAGAGCTAAGCCTCCTCTCTCTACTATAAACTAATAAAAACGCCTTTAATTTGCCTAAAAACACTTAAACTAAACTTAAGAACAATAGTGTCTTATCCTTTAGAGTAATAAGATATAGATAACCCCTAGGAGACACTAAAGATAATAGGTAACGCGGAAGGCAGATGTTACGGACGCTTTAAGTACGATGTTACGACTACTTGGAGAGGAGTCGGAAGAAGCTAGTTGGTTGATACGGGCACGGTCCAGGATGGATCCGATAGAACTATGTGACTTATCTCATAAATCAGACCCCCGAGAGAAATTGCGCCACGAGGTAGCTAAGGGCTAGCGCTACGCTTGTGGACCTTACCCTAGTCCTGTGGACTCCTGGACCAATTAGATCACACCAAGAGGAATTTCTCCCCAAGGGTCTAAGAGCTTATGGGCGCCCTTTATATAAGAACTTAATGTTTTTTGTTAGGCAACGACTCTTCCATTACAAAGCAATATCTTAACCCTTTAATAACGTCTAGTTATTATAAAAATACCATAAGGTAGGAGCTCTTTAGTTTCTCTATCTATTATATAAAATATTAGATATAGGCAGTCAGTCGTATTTTCGTTGGTCGCATTTTTATTGGTCGCATTTTCGTCGGTCGCATTTTCGTCTTGTCGGTCGCAATCTTGCCTTACTGCCATTCTTATATACTTCTCTACGTCTAATTATCTCTAAAATACTGCGAGCTAAAAGCCCTTTTTCTTCTCTATCGCCTCTATATTATGGCGATATCGTAGCTCTATTATACAAGAAGTTAGATATAGGTAGTCGGTTAGTTTTGATCGCAATCTCGCCCTACTGCCTCACTGCTATACCTTATATACTTCTCTATATCTAATTATCTCTAAAGTAGTACGAGCTAAAAGCCCTTTGTCTTCTCTATCGCCTCTATATTACGGCGATATTATAGCTCTATTTTATAAGAAGTTAGATATAGGTAGTTAGTTAGTTTTAGTAAACATTTAAATTCAAAATCTAACTTACGTTCTACGACGATGTATCTCACCCCCTAGTGTTCTTAGTAAGGGGTTATAATTTATGAATATATAGATATAATTACCTAAAGAATTTATTGCATTAATAAAATATATAATAACTCTTGTGGTTAGGACGTCGCTCGTAAAAATATACAAAATTTAATTTTTAAAACATTTAATTCTTA
>Ga0307515_10008890_pt1 | contig 19512 bp, 5 predicted proteins | sample 17_EM_MG_FD_194513 | JGI IMG/M metagenome (GOLD analysis project Ga0307515, IMG submission 194513) | Populus trichocarpa ectomycorrhiza microbial communities from riparian zone in the Pacific Northwest, United States - 17_EM | ecosystem: Host-associated > Plants > Roots > Unclassified | place...
TGTCATTTTTCATGTCTCTTCTACCTTGTTCTAACATGTTTGGCAACTTACCCCTTCTATCCTTTTTATTTTTTTCTGAATCGCGACAATTTGTTCGATGTATCTCTATCCACTCTAATTAATTTGGGAATGCAGTTTATTTAGATTAAATTGAGTATAGATCTTGACAATAAAAGAAAGTTGTTGATTGCAATTTACTCTACTTCTTTAGAATATAACATTTCTAAGTAATGAAATGACACATGAGATTGCAATATATATATATATATATTATTTTGATATATTTTTAAGTGAAAAACACTTTAAAAAATAATTATTTTTATAATTTCAAACACTAAATATATAGTGTTAGGAATAAATTTTTTAAAAAATAAAAATAATAATATTTTGATTTTTTTTAAATAAAAAATATTTTAAAAAATAATTGTTATTACAATACCAAATAAGTATTTATAAGTTTTAACGGACATTCCAATGAATATATTCATGATGGTTTTGGGAGGTCTGAAACATGAGTTCACCCTGTATGATTTAGATGTAGAAATGTAGATTTAAAAAATAAAAATGGTTGATTACACTAAGAAACTCATCCAATATGGTTTTTCTATTGCAATAGAGTTTTTTATTTTTACTCTGGATGGTTAAGTAAATTTGTTCTATTTTTCAAAAAAAAAAAAAAGTATTCGAGTTCAAACTGGTAATTAATATCTCTATAAATATATAAAAGACTGCATGAGAGATGTGTTCTTAAATCATTTTTTAAAAATAAAAAAAGAATTTAGACTTTTATAATATTTACAAGGCACAATCATTCCTGTCCTTGATCAAGTGGCTAATATCTATCCCAGCTTGTTTCCTGGTAAGAGCTGTGAGAATGTAAGCACCACTTGATCATCATGCCATGTCCTGGCATGGAACTTTGAAAGCCAACGAACAAAAGCAATGTTGGAATCAAAATGAAGGCAAAGAGCTTTTAGCTTAAAAGACAAGTACATTTGTAAGCATAATTAATTACCATTACAACAGTTGTCGTGCTATGATGTGATATCCACTTTATTTTTATTTTAATAAATAAATAGTTATTTAACTGGTGTCGCGTTCCGTGTCAAATTTTCTTCTATAAAAATAAATCTACAAGTTTTTTTAATATGTTTTTCATATAAAAAAATCAAAAGTAAAAATTAAAAAACATATGTATACTTCTAGTAAAATAAATTAAAAATTATACTGATAAATAAATAAATAAATATTAATGATAAATAAAAATAAAAATTAAAAAATTAAGAGTTAATTATATACTAAGATATTCGGCCTCGCAACTGGGATCTTTGACGTGGCTGTGTTTAAAGAATCTTTTTATAAAAATTAATTTTTTTATTTAATTAAATAAAAATAAAAATAAAAATAGACACACATGAAATCAATTAAATAAAATAAAAGAAAAAAAAATTATGCAATGTTATACATATTAAAAATATTTTATGAAAATAAGTATTTTTATTTTTTAAAAATTAATTTTATTTATATAGAACATAAAAAAATATAGATGAATCATAACAATTTTTAAAAAAAATTAATGCATACAAAATAACTAAAAAGCAATCATTATTTAAAATAATTTAGAAAAAAAATAGAAAGAGAATAGACATTAATCTACATATAAAATCCACACACACACATATAAAGCTATTAATTAAAAAATATTTTTTAAAAATATATTTATTAAAAAAGATCTGGCTAAGCCAACGCGACTGACCTATCTAGTAAAGACTTGTGCACACGCCTGCAAGAGTAGGCCCTCGTGCATGAGCCCTTAAATTTTTTTATTTTTGAGTTGTTCACTCTGGTTTTTTTTTTAAAAAAAATAAGTCAGACAACAAATCGCTTGATATGTGTTCAATTTTTGCCCATCATAGTGGCCGGAAAAATAGGATATAAGTTTTTTTTATCTAGAAACTGCTTTTTCAACCCATTATTGACAAAAAAAAAATACGTAGAACCAGGAGTTAAAAAATAAAAAAATAAAATTTGAAATCAAAATTGATTTTGTCCTTAAATTTTAGAAACTAAAGCGACCCAATAGTTATAATTTAGAAAGTAAGGGAAAACAAGAAAACTTTTATCTAAATTTTGTTAAAGCCACCCATTCCCTCATTATTTTTCACTTTAATTCCTTCTCTTTTAATTTCATAATTTTTCAATAATTTGGCTTATAATTTGGTTGAATAAGAGACAAATTAATAAATAAAAAAACATTGTGAACAGTCATTCATATTACCAAGTGAGAGGATTCACGGTGTATTTTACATAATAAATTCCCCACAAGTTTTAAATTTATAGTTAATAATCAAGAAGGTAAAATTTTTGTATATTAAAAAAGGACTCGTTCTCCTTATGACCACTAACCCTTGTTGAAAACCCTTTGTCAATTGCAATTTGAGCAACTCCTAGCTAGCACACCGTATGATATCATTAGTTGTATATTGCATAATCATTTCATATTATTGTAATATTTAATTAAATTTTCACGTATTTAAACAAATTAAACTGGCTGTCTATTAATTTTTTTTATGCATTAATAAGCAGCATGCATTCGAAGTATTAAAGGCGAGAAGAAAAACATCATATTTGTTGGATAAATTAATCTCTTGTTGAATGAAACATAGATATTTGTGTAGAGACAAGAGTGCTGATGATTCGGTTCGTTAAAAAACATTGAGCGATAGTGACATAGTTTTGCCAAGGAAGAATATACATGCAATTAGCATAATCAATCAAGCTGCCATTGCCGGTTTATTTGATTTTATTGTGATTTATAAACACGTGGTCTGCCCAATTTGGAGCTAAAAGTCTTAAATGGTGTCCTTTCAGCTATTCTTTTTTTTTTTCCTTTTTTTTTTGCCTACTAATTAACGTCAAAATCTTAGCTTTTAAAAATATTTTTGGTCTAATTATCATAATTATTCTACACCACGACTATTTCCCTTTTCTTTCCTCCTCTAGTATGTATGATGTTGAGCTAATCTGAACGCCAATCAATAAGAGAAGTAGGAAATCTCCTTAAAACCTATTGACAAGAGTTTTTTTTTTCCGCCACTGTATGGGCAGCCCATTTACATAATTTTTTTTTGTTTTAGATTAACATGGATGTCCGAACCAGCTCGTACGTACCTTAACTAATCTTACGGGCCCTGAAATTAATAATCATGTAAGTCTCTAGTGGCTCTGAGATTTGTGAAACTCAAACAGGTGATATCTGAAAAATAAACTCAAGATTTGATCAATTGAACTACACCCCTCATGTTCCAATTACATAACTTTTGAACAAGGCTTAATTTTTTTTGCCAATCCGTCTTGTTCTTTCCACGCTATGCATTTGGCATTCAAAATTGTTGGAGAGGAAATTTTTTGTGGGACATCATATTTTTTCACCAAGAAGAAAGGAAAGAAAGGGAATAGAAACTATACCTTCCCAAAATGGAAAAAAATCGAGGGGCCAATTAATGCATAATTATCCCAATATATAATTATGCATGACAGATTATTCTAAAGTAATGTTTTTCACGCAAACATTATTCTATGCTTTTCTTTTTAATACAGTGTGTGTGAGTGTCGTAATTGATTTTGTAATAAAATGGTATATAGGCGGGCTGCACGACGGGGGAAAAAGGTGGGCTGCAAGTAAGGTGGGTGATGTCTTATAGTTGTTGACATAGGATGACGTGACTGAAATTTGACACACAAAAACTAAAAACAAATCAATACAACTTGCAACATGTGATGAAATTAGTTTTCTTAGGGTTTTTCCCTTGAAATTTGTAATGTCAAAGCTGCTCGGCATGATGCTTGTTCATGTACACCTTCGATTTATAGTGTAAAATAAGGTGGTGATATCTTACAGTAGTTGACAACTGATCGTTCCAATTTTTAAAATGCTAAACGTCAACCAAACCTTCTCTTATAATATTGATGCCACTTGCTTATCTCTTAATTTTATGTAACTTGAGAATTGTCGCTGTTCGGATTTAAACCTAATATATATACATTGAGATACTATAGGTTAAACAGCTCTGGTGGGGACTAATTGAGGCCTCGATATTGAAATGAGATGATAGGTATTTGAGAGTGTGTTAGTGGTTGTTTTTTAAAATATTTTTTATTTAAAAATAAATTAAAATATATATTTTTTATTTTTTAAAAATTATTTTTGATATAGCACATTAAAATGATCTAAAAATATAAAAAATTTAATTTAATTAATTTCGTTTGAGACGCAATAATACTAAACAGGATGTTAATCAAATACAGGAAAAATAACTCGTTACTCCTGTGTGAATGAACACAATAAGATTCACAGGCCTGATCATATTTTGTTCCTCAATCGGCATTCCTTTATATCCATGTTAGCTTCGACAATCTTTCTTGATATAGCAAATGAAATCTCCACTCACGGGTGTGCTACAGAACTTGGAAGCTCAACGGTAATCTCGGATTTATCAATCCATTGCTAATCTTAGAAACGAGAAAGAAAAGGAAAGATTGCAGACCATTTTTAAGAATAAATGAAGGGTTCTGAAGTTAACCTTAAGAGCGTGTTTTTCCCCCTTGATTTCGATCTTATGACAACATTTGACTTACAAATTACTAGAACGCTAAATATATATTTTAACAGGAAATATGATAAACATAATTTCGGAATCATTGTAATAGATTTTGTACATACAACTTCATAGTCAAAAGAGAAACTACTTGGATTACAGGGGCAAATAAAAACTAAGAACTACCAGATTACAGAGGCAAGAAAAATGACAAAGCTAGAGTGCTCCTCTAAATCTAAACGAATTTGCCAGGTAAGAAATTGGACACGTGATAATGACTCCATAGTTTTAAGCTTTTTAGCTTATTTATGGCAGGACTAACAAATATTCAAAAGCTTGATTTTGTCCTTGTCATCATTGTTTGTCTAGACTTGAAAGTCTAAACAAATAAATAACATCCCGCCCATTAACTAGTCTTTTCAAGCAGATTTCAAAATTCTAGTAAATATTGTTACAAACCCTAATACATGTCCATGAAATAAAGATTCAATCACGCTACAAAACTCTCACGAAGTACAAATATATGGCCAGAGCCATCCTACTTTAATCATGGTTTTTGATGACTATATTTAAAGCCTGTCCTGCTAATTCAGATTGCAAGCCGTTCGCCATCCTCGTGCCCAAGTTAAGAAGCCCCAGAAGCTGCAGCTGCAACGTACATGCCTGGGTCCTGATTTGGTGGCATAGCATATCCATACCCGGCATAGCCTTGCCCTCCAAAATATGCCCCGTGCCATTGATTACCATGATCCCCTCTCCACTGTCAAACCCGCAAATGAGATTCAGAAAATCAAATTGTAGAGGAAAAAACAGGTGGTGAATAACTCGGTAAATAACAAAGACAACAGCTTTTACCAATATAACAAGTCAACAGCATATTTGATTCACAACTCAAAGAACTAGAAGTAACAAAATGAAAAAAATGAGAAGCTGGAGGTAGGTCAAATAAGAAATTGGTACGAGTCAGAGCATGCAGGTGTTTGTACGTGTGCATATGCCATGCAGGTGAAGGATGCTTATCTTATCAACAACCTCAACCATTTATTATGCAGCACATTGCTTCATGCACAGCATATAGGTTAAGTTAGATAACCTTAACAAGAAGAAATGGAGGGGAAAGGGACTGGCTACGACTAATAGTAAGAGCAGACAACCAAGTGTGGAATTCTATTGTGTAGCAAATCAAGTCTATTTACCTGCTTGTTTGCTGGAGTGCGACCCCAGGAAAGGCGAACTGTTTGCTTGCCAATTGTTGTTCCATTCAAACTCTGCAGTGCATCCTCCGCATTCTTTCTGTGATCAGAGAAAAGAAAGTGGATCATCATAGCCAAAAAAATCACGATAATCTGATATTGTTTTCTACCATCGCAAAGACTTGAAACATCATTCCTGTTGATGACAGCATGTAAAAAGACCCAGTCCAACATGGAAACTTGGAAAGCAAGGATACCTATTAGCAAATTGTACAAATGCACATCCTTTTCCAGTTGGCATTTTCACAGAAACAACTTCACCGAATTGGGAAAACGGCTGCCTGAGATCCTCATCAGTGACATCAGAGTCAATTCCTCCCACAAATATCTGCCACATTGCATGAATAAGGAAATCCACAGGATCGAATACAATGAATGCAGCACAGGAGAACTAAACTCACAGTTGTATTGTTAGAGTCCCCATCAGATTGTGATCCTTGTGCCATTGTACCATTTGATGCATGTCCACCAGCTAATACTAAAGCTAATAAACAAAAATATAGGTAAGTTCAGATAAAAAAAACCAATTTCAGAGTATAAAACATAGGCAAGCCATTGCATCCATCAATATTGTCAGCAAGTTACACTCAATAGCATGGTCCAACACTAAATAGCAAGGTCCAACTTAGAAGCTCGTAATCTATGGAAAAGAGATGCATAAAGCTTCAAGGGGGAACAAAATTAAAAGGAAGGCCACACACATCAAAACATCCAATCTTTGCAATGGCCATCTTTCTTAAAACTTAAAACACTTCCATGCACGGTTCCACCAATTTTTCAATAAAAGGAGAAAAGATTGACAACATTACAATTCAAAACATTCTGATATTTAGCAGATCACTAAAATGACAGCATCATGAAACCCAACAATTGTTCAAAAACCACAATGTCTAGTCATGTCCAAGAGATACAAATTTCAACGCTATTACAAAGGGCCTCAAAAAACAAACTATAAATAAAATAACAAACACAAATGGTATAAGATTGATTCTCAGGGTGCATTATGAACATGGATCATATACAAGGAACAGCTGTTGATTGATTGATTCAATAGTGAACATTGAACTCTAGACACAATAAATTAGTATAATGAGCAGGGCAAGGAAGAGATAAATCTTAAGATGCAATATATGTAGGGCCAAAAACCATACAAAACAAAAGGAAAGAAAGAAAGAAATGTCAGAATGAATATGGCATGTAAAAGTACTAGCAGAAGAAACACATCAGAAGTATCTAGCCATTTGACAAGAAGGTAAATAAGAAAAGAGAAAGGAATACAGCCATCAAACTACCAGTGAAAGGAAAGGTTATGATAATGCATAGTGAATCTATTCAAATCTCCTTTTAACTCCTAACATTAATTGAATCAACCAGCCACAAATCTCACTTAACAAACAAATAAACGACCAAAGAGAAGGGTATGGGAGTCAAATTGTATAAAATAAGCGCACAACGCATAAAAGGATTCTATTTCTAACCACAACAAGTAGATGGCCCTTGAAGACTAATTATTCTACTAATAAGCATTAAACACAAGCATGCACGCATGCACTCGTCAAAATTGCACTTATGAAAACAATTGAAATACAAGTTACACCATAATAATTAATTAGATAAAATTAGATAAACACCAAAAATGAATTTAAAAAATCGAGTTAAAAACTAAATTAGAAAATTGCACATGCACATGCATGAGCACATACATTAATTTCTGACCAAGAATTTAGAAGAAATAAAAGCTGTCAGATTTGAGGTCCTCAAACTCTACTGCACTGCAAAGCCAGTAGCATCATTTCATACCTTGTGAAGAATACTGCTGTTGATATGCAGATGGCTTTTTAGGGGTGGCAACACCTATCCGCATAGGCCTACTTGAGCAGTAAGCACCATTCATCTCAGTTATGGCCCTTGTCTTCTCATTTTCATCCCCAAACCTAACAAAACCATAACCTTTTGAACGGCCAGTATTAGAATCAGCGACAACCTTTGCTCCCTTGACAGATGCATATTTGGTAGCAAAGGTTTCCTGTAACATTGCATCAGTCACGTCCGCAGCCAAATCTCCAACAAATATAGACAGATCAGAACCAGCATCAGCTCGCCTTTCACCTGCAAAACTTGCCCAGTTGAGACGAAAAGGTTGATCTGTGTTTGGCATCATAGAGCCACTATAGCTCTGCAAGACTTTCTCAGCTGCTGCATGTGAATAAAACTCAACGAATCCATACCCTTCCAGCTGACCAGTTTGCTTATTGCGAATAATCTTTACTGAAGAAACCTGCCAATTTATTGACATCAGCATCAGAAAGTACGAGTATAATCATGGGTTATCAAAACAATTCACTCGGTAGGAAAACTTGAACAAAAAAAATAAAAGGCTCAATAATAGTCTTCCTGCACAAAACAACAGCTTATTAGATGAAAGCATCTCCAGTAATTGACATTGAGTTTTCATCTTGCAGTTAAAAAGACACATCAAATCACAAAAGAATATGCTGAGTGCTAGAGATTTTTTATTCAATGGCAATGGAAGTACTCAAACTGAGTTCTACCCCAACCCTTGCTTTGCGTGAGAGAACATAGGGTAAGACATTAAAATTGAGATTTTGGTCACTCGAGTGTTAAAGCAATGCCATTCTGAAGAAATGCTTGAGGCATATTGATAATAGCAAGAGATCCAGTGGTTGAATGCAAACTGGCATTGACAATTTATCTCTAAAACTCAATTTTCTTTCACAAAAGAATACTCTTTCCACTGTAATAGCATGGGAAATTTTAATCCCCCCCTCGAAAGTTCCTCGTCAAATCAGCATTGCGATAATTGGTGCAGCACAAATTTACAACTAGCATCTCCGATTTGAGTTTAAGCAATTTGAAGTGGGTTCCCTCCATTTCTAAATGTAGAAATTAGACATACTTTATGGCAACAAAGATCACAAGGCATTTTAATCATTTCAGCCACATCAACTAAAATAAAAGGAGTTTAATTTAATGTCAGATCACAAAACTAAATCAGATCAAGAATCTGCAAACATGCTTTAACAGCTTTTAATGAAGCTGGTCTTTAAGGTATGCTTATCAAGCCCACATCATTAATGACTTGATAATTTCAAAACAAAACAAGGTTAGTCTTCAACCTAATTCACAAAAAACAAAAGAAGCCAGTCTTTTTATCCGCGTAATCCAGGAAAGTAACCAGCTTTAAACCCATAAAAGATCAAAAACCCAATATTTATTCAAAAACAAAAACAAAGCATAAATCCCACATAAACCCAATAGGCAAATATAAATAAAACCCAAAAAAAAAAGACTCAAACAACCAAAAGTTTAAATCTTTATACCTCTCCAGTATGAGAGAAGCAATTATGCAAGTAGGTCTCGTCCATCCAATGAAGCAAGTCACCAACCCATACAGTTTTAGCCTCCTCATTAGATCCCTGTTGTTGTAGTTGTTTCTGCTGCTTTTGATGATACTGCTGCTGCTGTTTTTGATACTGCTGTTGTTGTTGATGATAGTAAGCCATGTAATGGTGATGTTGTTGTTGAGGATACATCATCATCTGCTGCTGCATCATCACCATAGCAGCAGCTGGATACTGCATAGCTGCCATCCACTGTTGCTGTTGCTGCTGTTGCTGCATGTGTGGGACCCACTGTTGTTGATGGGGATGATGGGGTTGGTGTTGTGGAGATGGGTTTTGATCAGGACCGTTGCTTTGCTGCATCTTGATCTGAATAAATTAGACAATCTCCTCCTCTCCTTCCACTACTCTCCAAGTAAGCAACTTGTTTTTTTGGTTATTTTTAGAGAGAGAGAGAGAGGGGAGATTAGAGGAGTGGGAGGCTAAAAGAGGAGGTAAGAGGGTCGGTGAGTTTATATTTAAAGGGAAGCGCTCTGTCTGCGGATCTATATGTTGTGTAACAGTGCGCATTTGCGTGCTGTTTTTTTTTTTTTTTTGCGATTTTTGGGCAAACCTAATGGTACAGGTTGGCCCTTCAATTATATAGTGAATCTTGATTGAGTCATAAGGGATAATAATAATAATAATAATAAAAAGCTAACTTCAAATCAACTTCTAAATAACATGTTTAAGAGAGGTAATTGCCATGATGAATAATAATACTTATTTATTCAAACTTGTAAAAACATAATTTTGATAATTAACATTAATGGATGGTTGAATTGGTCAAATGGATATGAGCTGAGAAATATATTCTTTAATTAGACTTTTTACCCCCTAATATTGATGGTCATGAATTGTAGGGTCTAAATCTTTTTTTGTACGTTTTGTTTGGAGTATAGGGTTTTAATTTGGTGCGTGTAAACTAGCTTGAGATATTTTATATACATAAAAAACTATTTTTTTATTATTTTTTATGATTGTTTAAAAATTTGAAAATATAATATTCTAACTTTTATGGCTTCTAAATTACTAATGTATGAGTAGGTGTGATGATATTTTGGAATTAAGTGCTGGAAAAAAGACACGAATTACCATATTTATTTATAATATACAGTAAAAATCAAATTAACACGATATTACCATCATTTGCACACTTTCGTAAAGGATACATTTCCCATCATGATCAAGCTAATCCTGTATCATACACAGCATTGATAATAACAAACACATAAAAAAAAAGGATCATGAAGAAAATGTTCTGAAAAGAAAAGGATAAATACAAAATAATTCTGTAAGGATCCAAAAAATTCAATTAAATCTTTTCGCTTTATACTACCACAAAACTTTATATATATATATATAAGAAAAAAACCAACATTCTTCAAACGACATGGGTTCGTTGAAGATGCACTTGATTTGAGTATCTGGGAGTCAATCGAGAACAAAAACTATCGAGGGGCTCGATTGAGATTATGAGTTAGTTTAGGGATTAGTAAAGTGTGGTCTGCCCTTATTTTCGGTGGGTCAGGGGGGTTAACTTTTAAGCATCGGGTGCAACGATTGATTGCCGTCCATGATGCGTGGGACCCATGTACTGGTGGGGTTTTTTTGCCGACGTGGATGGTTCAGACGCAAGTGGCTGGCTGGCTGGCTAATGGTTTGATGGATAGAGATTATTTTGTTATGCTAGTTCAGTGAGCAGATTGGATTTTTAGTTTTCAAGAGAGGTAAAAGGGAAATTGTTTGTTGATTTTCTTTCACAGATCCGAAACTCTTGAAGCAAATCAAGAACTGGGAACATCTCAAATCAATTATTATTATTATTATTATTTTCTTTTCTTTTTGCTTTTACAGAAATATGAAAGCCCGTTTGATTTGACGCGGCAAAACCCTCAGGATCATGGCTCGGTGGTGTCAATATGGTCAAATGCCATGTGGTATTATTGCCACTAGTTCAAGATTCGATGAGACATTGATTTAGTGTAATTAGAAATTTATTTATCCATGGAAATGTATCCATTCCACGGTGGAAAACGAAAAGGATCTCACTAACAAGTTTAATTAGTAAGACATTAACAGGTGCTCTTTAATTACTCATCAGCAGCCTTTCTTAAATCTTGAGCGTTTAGGATGAGCCAATAATTTCATGTAATCCTGACCGTTGATCTAGTTGAAGACGGTTGCTCGAGTTGGAGCTGGACACAGCAAGTTTACCGAAACAAGCAGACGAGTGAATTAATGTGCGCGCTTTCCCTTCCTGGATTGGAAACCTTTGACCTTCAGACAAGACAGTCCGGTCAAAATCGGGCCGTGTGGGCTCTATGGGTCTGTCTAGCTTAGTTTTTAATATTACGGTACTGATTTTTAAAAAACAATAATATTTTTTTTATTTTTTAAAATTTATTTTTAATATTAACAAATCAAAACAATAACAAAACATAAAAAAAAAATATCAAACAAAAAAACATTAAATTTCTTGAAAAGTACAATTAACCACTTAAACAAATGCACTTTTAGTTAACACGGCTGTGAGCAAGTGATATTTTGGACTTCAAAGCAAGGTTGTCAGAGTTCCATTTATTTTGGAATGGTCAATATATCTTGTTTTAGTTCAAAAATTAAAATAAACTCGAAAAAAAAAAACTCAGTCCATTTTAATAAAATAGTGTTTTTTTGTTTTTTTAAAAATATATTTTTTTTCCTTTAATTTTATCCTTCAACACTTGATTTGTTGAAAATTAGATTTCATAATTTATCGTGATTATTTCAATCTCATGATCCATATCACAATAGGTTTGGTGGGTGGTTGACTCGAGGATTTTTATTTATTTTTTTAATTGATTTTCTTTTTAATTTCATCATTCAATATCTAGTTAATTATAAATTAAACTTTGTCATTTGTTTCAGTTTGTTTTTTATAAAATTATCTTAGTCTCATAACTCAGATCACAAGTTTTGTAAATTAATTCGAGTAAACTTCAATTTAATATATTGTCGCCTCAATGTTTTTAGTCAAACTATATTTTCATTAGTAGTCTAAGTCATATTTGAACCCGTCAAATCAATCAGATCATATTAAGCTAATTTTCATATTTTTACTTGTATTTAAAATTTAAATATTTAAATTGTATAATTTTAAATTAATTTATCTTACTCAAAACAACACGATCAAATACTTTGAAATCAAAACAAGCCATTCTAATAGAAGGAAAAAAAAACCCAGCCACCTGAACAGATTTTAAAACCTTGCTTTGAAGACTTCTCTGTTCATTCTTTGAACAAGAGAAATAAACAGAAACAAAGCACAGTCAATGCACCATGCAAATTTCATTTTCTTTGTCACCAATGTCACATCAATTGCCATGATCCAAGCAGGACAATTCGTGATGGCTTGGCATAAGTTATCATATCATGCGCATGCATGAACAAAAAGCAATTTTTGCTATCATATCCTACCCAAGGAGAGGTCTGGCCATGTCATGTCCCTCCTAATCTCGTCACATCCGACCTCTTTAACTCACCAAACTCATTAGCAAATATCAGTCATCACATGAGGTTAACAAGAATAACTCGAAACGAAGTCATACTAAATTCCTCTCATCTGCTTTGAAATTAAACACGAGGTGAAACATATAAATGAAACAAGTTATATAATCACCTTCAATGTCTCTACAGAAGTACTAATCATACAAGCCATTAAAACAAAGGCAACAACAGATGAGGGTCTTGTGAGAATCTTCTACTCTTACCCATTTGGCGTTTGCCTTCAGAACTGGTATATATCATACCAACTTCTCAAACGAGAATAACGGTAGCCTTCCGTTTACTTCTGCTAAGAGATTCTACAAGACGACCTTGATGCAGGCCCATCTGCTATTCCAATGGTTATGTTGTCTTTTTAGTCTGCATAAATACGTAGTACACACAGACAAGAAAGCAAGGTGAAACTGCAATTTCTTCTATTGCTAGACTTCAATGCAACGATTCTCTCAAAGAAGCCAAAAGAGAGAAGAATAAATGGAATATTAATTTCGTGGGATAAATGATGAAACTAGTGATGCACATGTTGCAGCCAAAATTTTAACAGGGTGAAACTCCGACAGGCCCTGGCCCCTGTGAGAAGTAAAGGGATGAGATGTTAGATGACAGAGCGTGCTATGTACACCATTACAGTGGCTTTACTTTCGGTAGTCTCCAGTTAGGAGGTTTTCATAGTGCGTTCCTTTCAGAGACTTTTGGACTTCATCCCAGTTCTCAACATAGTTAGATAGGGATCCTTTGTGTATCTTTACTTGACGACTCTTAAGTTCTCTTTGTGGAACCTTCAGAAAATCTTGAACATCTAATAATTTCTGAAAAATAAAAGAGAAACTGTTACTGTTTCTGTTTTGAACCTTTTCTGGTCACCGTGTAGAGCTGAACCTGCATATATGGGCGTTGACCAATAGGAGGGAGTTCTAAACAAAAGGTTCAAAAACTTCAGTTTACCGTGTGGTTCTTGACTACATCCTCATAGTAAAGAATTATGTGCCTCGTACTCTTGAAGTACTCTAAGGCTTTGGCAGTTGTGTCTTCTACTTGCTTCAGATTGGATATCAGCAATGTTGTATTGATCAAAGGCTTGTATTTAGCTAGTATCTCTGCCTGAAACCATCACTTGCTATAAGATATCACAGACAGAAATCTGAGAGAGGGAGAGGTGGGGGGAAGAGTTGAAGTAACCTCACGAGGAGAATGAACATGAGACTTATGGGTGCCATTTAATGGCTTCACCTCTCGATCATAAGAATTTGCAAGTATCGAAACCATCCTGCGTAACAGATTTCTCCTGAAGAGAAATATAGCTGAAACGCCCCTGGTTTTGAAGTACTCCACTATTTCTTCATGATGTTGCATCACACCCTGCATTAATTGTTATGGAAAGGATTGTGAGAAGTGAAAATGAGATAAAATAAATCTAAAAGTAGATAACCATAGGGGGTATGGAAAATACTAATATTTGTAAGATTGTACTGTCAAATGCCCATCTAGAAAAACTTGAATTTAGGTGTAAACGTTTGGTAACATTACATCAGCTAATAAATTTGCAAGACCCCAGTCTTCAAGAGGGAAAGAAACCTACGAACATTAATAAGAAATACCCATCGCCTTGAAAGAGCCTAGACTAAGAGAAATGCAACCTGAATTTCAATTTAGAAAGCATCATAACAACGGATTAATGTTGTTGTATCAGAGCTGCTTCAAAATGTGCTATAAATAGTATTGTTCATCCAGTGCTTTGATATTGAATCAGTAAACAGAACAACAAGAACTTGAATTTGGAATACAGCATGATAACAGATAACTGTTGTTCTGGCTGAACGGCATCAAAATGTGTTATAAATCATATTTTGATCCTGTGTTTTGACATTGAATCAGTTGACAGATCAATAGAAACTTTCATTTCCCACATTGGAAAAAGGCATTTCACCTCATAAAATTATAGTCAACAATGCTTAAAACAGCCTTCATACAGTAGAATAATATTTGCAAACATCCAGCAGCTTTTTCCAGCATTCAACAAGGAGGAAACACGGAGAGGAGAAGGGAAACTTGAAGGTGCCTCGTAAGTGGAAGTGGAAGGAAATTGTTGCATGTTCTCTATCAGCCCCGCAAAAAATTTCCTTCCAAAATAGGTGATAATTTAAGGGAAAATCTTAAAACATGTTAAATGCAAAAATCCAAGCAAAGGGTGCAATGCCTAAACAACGATTTTATCAATAAGCTTTAGATTGAAACCAGGAAGACACTAGATTGCTATCAAAATGCCTTTTTTTAGGTTTAAATGTATAAGGAAGATAATATTGATGAGTAATAGGAGATAGTCACAGTCAATTTGCAAACCCATAAATAACCCCGAAGTTTGTGGTCGAGTGCTATCATAAGCTGATGCATGATATTACTAGTATACATAAGCGTCTGCTCAACCTAAAAATGTAATTACTGTTCTCCTCACTCGTGTGATAAAACAAATGCATATCTATAATGAAAGAACAGAAAAACAACAAACAATTTAAGGATGGCACTTTCACCTGATTAAGCATCCACTTCAATCCAACTGCAGCAGCACACTCGTTCTTAGAAGCACTACTTAACCAGTCCAGATTATAAATTTTATCCAAGGTCTCTGTAATCGTCGAAACATTACTCCGCCTGACTTTGACAGAGAAAATCTCCCCATTTGAGCTTATGTTAGTATGATTATTTAACAGTGTCTCAAACCATCCACTCCCAGATCTCTGCATTGACAGAATAGCAAAATACCGCACAGGATTGCACTTGCATTCAACCCTATAATGCACCCAAAAAATCCCATCACTGACACAGCCCACGCGAATAAATTCAGCGGCAGCATATTTAATGTCTTACCTGCTATAAGTTATCGGTTTCGGGTAGTGCACATAAGGGATTTCCCAAGGTTCAATATTAGGTCCCGGACACGGCCTTTCAATCACTTCAACATTCAAAAATCCAGGATTCGTACGAATGCCAATTTGCTTAAGACAAATTGAGCATATATACACACCACACACCATTGCAAACACTAAAACAACCATCCTTAACGCCAACGGTGATTTCTTAGGAGCCTTTATAAGAAAAGAATCCTGTCATTCATAAATCACCCACACATTAAAAGATTCACTAAGAAACCACAATTACAATACATCAAAAAATTAATAACCAACTGCAATTTAGTTCCATAACTAAGGCCAACATGGGTAAAACTGTAAATAGAGAAAAAAACAAGAAATGAGTATTAATGGATACATCAAAGTAAAAGCTTGAGAGAGATTTTTTTTTATTTTTTGATCTAGTTGAGCTAAGAAAGCTATTATTACTGTTAAAAGACAATAACCCTTTTTTCCCATTCAACAAATTGATTAAAAAATTAAAGAAAGGCTGGGCCTTGCTTTGCTTCAATGTGAATGCAAATAAAAAAAGAAGCAAAACCCACAAAGATTGGAAGATTATAAAGATTATAATGTTATATAAATAAAACCCAGATTAAAAAAAATCGCAAAACACATGGTAAACTCATTAGTTAAATAATATCAAGCGATGCAGAAGAAAGTAACATAGAACAAACCTTGGAGCAGAAGAAGAAGGGATCGTCAGCCATGAGGGTTTTTCGGAGAGATCAAAAAGGAAGAAGAGAGAGTAAAGGCATTTAGCAGCTGCTTAAAGCTTCACTCTTTCTTCTTTATTTTTTCACAGTCCAGCTAAAGAAATAAATGGAAAAGAAAGAATTATGGGCTTTTTCTCGTGAAGAACACAAATGATTATTATATGTTACCGTTGCACATTGCTTCTTCTTCTTTTTCCAATTTTTGCTTTGGATTTCAGGTAATCTGATTTGTGTGTTTTCTTGTTTTATTGTCAAAAAGGACACAATGGCAGTCTCGCAGAGGGAGAGTTTAAACGACTCGTTTTAAAGAATGACACGTCATTTTATGAACAATTTTTTAATAACGATATTTTTTGGATGGTTAATTTAGGAAGACAGATATGGCCGTTCGGGGTTGAGGCTTCTTGACTGGTGTCGTGTAGGGCAGTGCGTGCACGAACTTTCAAAATAATTATATATATATATATATATATATATAAACCATTAAAAACATCTACAATTAAAAACAAAAATATCGTTAGTAAGCAACTCTCCTCCTAACGGTTGTTTTAAGGATATTTCTTTAATCATTCTTGTTCTTCAGAATCCTGAGGAATAAAGGAAGCAAGGAGAAATTCACTCGGGGCAGACCCTAAGCTTGTCCGAGTAATGCCTTGTCATAGAACAGCTGGTCTAGGTTAGCAGTACCAACCATGGTGGCTTGAACCTAAGGTATATCACGGAGCCTCCAAAATCCCAAATAATAAATTAATGTGTTCCATGGCAGGAAAAACTTTTATGATTTTTTTCATTAAATGATAAGATTATTTTTTATCAGCTAATATATATATATATAAACCATTCATGGATTTCTTCGATATAGTAATTGTGAGTTATTTGGTATTTAGAAGGGGTTCATCATTTCAAACTCTACTTTTAAAAGTGTGAGTTTAAAAATTATCTAAAAAAGAGGTTAAAAGGGTATTTCATTTTATAAATTTTGCAAGCGGGCTATTACTATGATAACTTTTATATTCAATTAATTGTTAGATATTATTGGGAATTATTTGACTATTAATGATAGCCTGAAAATTATGAGACTATTTTAAAATCTGAATCTTGAATTATAATTAGAAGTGTAGTTGTAAATTTTGATTAGAAAATAGACATTAGACAAGGTAAGGGTCACGGATCAACCTAGATTAACCTCTAAAAAAAATAACATAATTTTAACAAAAAAATTAAAAATAAATCAATGAGTTAAAGGACCGGTTTTGATCGGTTCAAACCTAGATCGATCCGTAACCTAGCTGGTATGGATGTAGATCAGTTCTAAACCATTAATCCGAAATCTTAAACCTGTAAAGCGAGTCCTTGTTTTACAACTACAATTTAGAAGTAAACTTACTTACTTATTAATAATGTACTAAAAAATCCAAGTAGCCTTGGTATAGACTCCTGGGTTTGATATTTAGTTAATCAATTGATCATGATAATCTTATCTATTCTCCTTAATTAAGATGGTTGGTAGCTTATACTTGGTGTTTAGTAGACCAGGGTGGTTTATAGCTAGCACCCGTAAAAGTTCATCTTTTATGAAAGTAAGGACTCTCTTGTACATAAATAAGTATGTTTTTAGATAAAAAAAATACAATAATATTATAGAAAAGATATTTTAAAAATACAGAAGCAATAAATAATGAAAATTGTGAACATTTATTTTGAAAGTCTAATAATGTATTTATAATTCATGAATCTTGTTTGATAGAAGAGGTTGAAGTATAAATTTACCATTGTGATATTTTGAATTGTATTATACTCAAAATAATACATATTGTATCGGTATAAAATATTAAAAGACCCACATGGGGTCCAGAAAAAATTTAATTGCGAGTGTTGGGCTCGGACAAGGTGTCCAAGCCTATTAAAGGTGAAAGTGAGTTAGGGCACACTATCTGGATCCAAACATGTTGGGTTTAGGCGTGACAGCCCGAGCCCACGATGGTGCTAGAGTTTCTAGTGCATAGGCTCAGGCTCTTTACCCGAGCCCATATTTCTTAAGTATTTTTTGAATTCTTTTCTCTTTTATTTTTTTTAATATATTAAAAAAAATATTCATTTTATTTGTATCAATCACCGATTAAGTTTTCAAAGATTTTAGAGAAATTCCAATAATACATAAATATGATTAGTTGTAACTTGTAAATAAACATTGACGAGAACAACATGGAAAAGAAACACGTGGAAAAATTTACGATGATTTACAATAAATCATCAAATTAAAAAATCTCATTTTCTAGTTTTTGCAAACCAATAACAGTAAATTTAAATTTTTTTATGTTTTGATGTACTAAAATCAAAAATAATTTTTTTAAAAATAAAAATAAAAATTATTTAAATATATTTTTAAACAAAAAAATATTTTAAACCATATTTTCTATTACATTTTCATCACGTCTAGAATCCATATATGCCAAAAGCATATTTCCCATCTTTCTTTGCCACTATCTCATCAAACACAATGAATGTGACCTTCACCAATTTGTTTTTGACCCACTAACCTAATTTTATCAGGTCACCTTTTTAGTTTCTCATATGTCTGTGCACATTTCTTATTGTTTCGCCATCCTCCTCGATGCAGCCAAATACTCTCAAAACAAATGTTATCACAATTTTGTTATGGATTCAAACACCAAAGAAATAACTCCTGATTTCCCACCTTTTCCGAGCTTCAATGTTGGTAGTGTGGATGTCTACGAGCCTGTTTGGAATTGCAGTGACAGTTACAGTTTAAAGTGTTTTTTTATTTAAAAATACTTTAAAATGATATTTTTTTATTTTATAAAAATTATTTTTTAGATCAACACATCAAAATAATCTGAAAATATAAAAAAAAATTAGCAAAAAACAATTAAATTTTAATAAAACACGATTTCAATCGCGTTCCCAAACACGCATGGTCATAACAATGTTCCTACTGGCCCAGACCATAAACCTAGGTCACATCCAAGAGAACCGTGATCCCTCCCGAGACTGGCATCAAAGCTCGTGCTTTTATCCCAGATATTGATGGCCCAGATCAAAAGTTGCCCCTTCTGATCCACTATCATGGT
>Ga0307515_10008891_pt1 | contig 19512 bp, 3 predicted proteins | sample 17_EM_MG_FD_194513 | JGI IMG/M metagenome (GOLD analysis project Ga0307515, IMG submission 194513) | Populus trichocarpa ectomycorrhiza microbial communities from riparian zone in the Pacific Northwest, United States - 17_EM | ecosystem: Host-associated > Plants > Roots > Unclassified | place...
GATCTTTTCTTATAGCTGGATTGTCAGCTTATTGTATAGGTCTAGATGGTAGTTCTTAAGGGGAACCTAGCCTTCTCCCGCAAGGTATAGGAATTGAGTTTAGAATTTGGCAAAGGGTTAGTTCGGTTTTATTATTAGGCGGTTATAGTTATACTGGGCATCCCGCACTTTATTTAGGTTAACGTAGATAGCCGCTAGGTGCTATATTATCTTATTAATAGATATAAATCGGATAGAGGACTCGTCCTTAAACTTGGCTTAAAGGTGCCGTTGGGCGTCGCCAGTGGTTCGACTAAAGAGGTAGAGTATTTTGGCCTCTTTAGAAAGGAAATGGTTATAGTTAACACGGAGCTTTTCTTATACTTAAATTCTCTAATTTTTAAAGGTAGGGTCTATCCCATTAGATAGTGGTTAGGGGTTAAAAAGCTTAACGGACTTTAATTGCTTCGTTATTATATCTATACTCCCTGGTATATCGCATTTGGTAGAGTAAATAAGTCAGCTAGGGCTTTAAGAAGGGGAAGCCGAGCCACCTTATAAGCCCTTAATGCTTCTTAGAATCCGCTCTAAGGTGTCTTATATATTTTGGGCCTTAAGACGGTCGGCCGCTTAGTTGGCTATAAGGGCGCGAATCTACTCGCGGACGTCTACAGCGTTATTATTGTCTTCAATTTCTGACCCTAACTGGATCTCAGGTTCCTCTCGAGTAGAGGCAGCTCTCTTGGATGAGCTTGCTTTGGGTACTATCGTTAGCTTCCTAGGGTTCGTCGGTATTATATACTTTGGTTTTAATTCCGGGGGTATAGGTCTAGTCCTGTCTAGCTCGTAAGGTGGGATATTATTAAGGCCTTCCCAGGCAGTGTAGAGTTGTTTTAGTATCTAAGTATAGCGCGTTAACGCGTTATTGCAGACGAGGTTTCTTTTAGGGTGGGATATTATTAAGGCCTTCCCAGGCAGTGTAGGGTGAGCTTAGTATAATGTTACGGCTCGTATAAATGCCTCTAAACCGAAGCTTATAGAATGCTGTATTACGAAGATACTAAGCTAAAGAGAAAGGAAAAGGGGTTACTAGGACCGATGTAAACAAATATATAGGGGCAGCCGCTAAGGCGCTAGCAGTAGGCGAGCCAATCGCAGGTTAGCAGAATATGGCAGAATTTGGCAGAATATGGCAGAATTTGGCAGGTGGCGTGCCGCAGCGCCGTTACAGTTTCGGAAGGTAGTAATAGGTAGTAAGTAGGCAGAATTTAATTAGCTTAAGGTAAGTATTAAAATCTAGAGCCTGCATAATATAATAAGATAGGGGTTTAATTAGATATAGGGCCGGATTTTATATTATCCTAGGTAACGGTCGTAATATGGTTGTAATATTTGTAATATTTAAAATATTATAACTAACTCTCTACTAGTTAATTTAAAGCAATTCGACCTGGTAGAATTTCTACTTTAGCTCTATTATATACGCTATTAATTATAAGCAATGTATCTAAAACTTCTATAGTAACTATATGCCAAAACGCGGCGAAGGCATAGAAAATAATACCCTTATAACTTACTACTGGTTTCTGCTTAAAAAGCTATCTTTAGTCCTATAGCCATTCTATAAGGCGACTATATATAGCTAAGGCCATAAACATATACTTTACCGCTAGTTTACTATAATAGATTGGCTTTTTAGATATCTTTTTAATATATAAAAAGATTTTAAAGAACTCTGAGAAGAATATGGCGATAGTAAGAAGTATACCTATTTAGAAGCTTTAGCTTATACCTTATAGGAGAAGTGTAAGCAATACTACAAATACGCAGATAACAGCGCTGCCTACTATACTGCATAAGTTTTTCTTCTAAATAAGAAGTAGGGGTAGTTTTAGTAGGAATTTAAGAAGAATAAGAATAAGAAGTACTGGCTATATAGTAATTCTAAGGATCCTAAGGATCGCGGTATATAAGGCCTTATAGAGGACCTCTAGCTAGAAGAATATAAAGGTAAGTATACAACTGCGGCCGTTTAGAAGTTACTTCCTACTTAGTATACACCTAGTAAAACCTTTAGTAGGCTCCGTATGTATAAGCAAATTAAATCTATACCTTTTAGCAAAGCTAACGCGTACTAAGCCTATATTAAATCCGAGCTTAAACCTACGCTAGATCCTCTAGCTTATTAGAATTTACTATATTTCTTACAGCCAGAGCTTGCCCGATTTGCCCTTAATATGCTAGCTATACTACTTATAAGCGCTAAGTATAAACAAGTATTTAGCTCCGCTAAATACCTTATTACTAACTCTCGTAGTTACCTTAAAGCTAATATTATTAAAGCAAATAAGTGCTTAAAGTCCTAGTATAGGCGCCTAGAGGCTAAGGCCTTTAAGCGAGGTATTAATCCTAACGTTAATAATTTGTATAAGGAAAAAGCTAAAGCTACTACTAAAGCTACTGCTAAGAAGGATTCTAATACTTAGGACGATATAGATTAAAATACTAGCGAGTAAAAGAATAAGCAGGCAGAGGAGGCAGAGGAGGAAAATATAGAAGATAAGGAAGATAAGGACGATTCTATTAAATATATTATTGTGGATAATTAATCGCGGCTTTAACACCATGCTAAGACCTATAATAGTTTAAATATATGCAATATTACCTGGTTACAGCTGGTTAACTAGTTTGCTAACTAGTTTGGAGCTCCTAATTGGTAACCAGTTGGTTAGGGAGGTTAGATTCGGCTCTAACTAGACCAATTACATCACTGTTTCGGCCATTGCCTTCTGTATTACAGCTGCTCGATCTATAACGGATGGGGCAGGAGGGTCCAGTTTGCCTATCCTTAGGTAGGCTCCATAAACTAAGAGGGTGGGTACTAGTCCGTCAGGGCCAGCGGTGTTGTTAATGGCTTTTACGGCCATCTGTAAAGCTAGTTCCTTTTAAATGTCCTTACACTCGTCCGTAATGATCTAGTAAGCTCTTTATAGAGTTAGGTAAGCTTGCTTAACAAGCCCAACGGACTAGTACGCCTTAACTAGAACGGCTTTTGTTAAAATAGCTATGGCTGTAGCGTACTGTTAGAATTCCTTACTAATAAAGTTCCTGCCAGCGTTATGGGTAATATACTTAGGAGGTTTAAGGTATATGTCAATCCAGTAGGTCCGTAAAATGTTCTAAGTATATTTTATGGATATATTTTATAACTAACGGGCGGCTTAATAGCGGGTTGCCTCGTTAATTATATATAATACTAGACTGCCATTAATATACATAATGTCCACGTATACTAAGTGGTTAAAGTTAAGGTCCTTGCGAAGGGTGAACTTAAATCGGCCTAGGGAACGTCCGTATTTCTAGCAAAAAGAGCAGTATTTAGTTAGGTGGTTAATTGCCTTCCTATTAACGTCGTTATGTCCAGAGCGTTTAAGGACTCTATATAGCTTTTCAGCTAACGGGTGGCTAAAGCGGCGGTATAGGCGGTAGATCTTAGTACTAGTAAGGTAGCATAGGTTATAGTTAAAAGATTCCTAAATATAGGTCTATAAAGTCTCTCCCTATATAAGGAACGGGTGTCCGAATTATTGTATAATTGGTAGGGTAATATGCTTGCTTCCTAGGGCAGTTACGGGGCCAATTACGATGTTTATAATATTGTTATAGTAAACCTATAGCCTATCCATGTCCGCAAGATAGAGTAGAAAAGGGGTGTCCGCTTTTACTACGTGGAAGTTAACTAGGCTAATTAGGGTCCTAACTGCAACTGATTTAATTAATATAGTTAAGCTGATGCCAAATTGGACGTTTACGGCCCCAGTTTACGTAGTATTAATGTCCGTATTATTATTTACGGTAGTCTTATATATAAGGTATTGTCCGTAACCTATAGTAGACTTCTTAGAGGTACCTATATTAATTATAACGCCGTAGAATTCTTTAGGGGTATAGTATTCTATAGTAATATATGCAAATAGGTCCTATTCGCGGTCTATAACGTCTATAATAGGTCTAATAGGTGTACTTACGGGCCAGTTTTTAGGTGTAATTGAGTATATAAAGGAGCGGTCAGCTAATACGGTTATAGTGTTAAAGGTTTAGCTGTCCGTAAAAGGTCCAAAAGTGGTTAAAAACGTCTCTAAGGTCTTCTGTTCTTAAGTATTTAAGTTAAAGTTAATTATAAGGGCTTCTATTAACTTGTTAAGAGACTCCTCTACTTCCTCTCCTTTATACTCTAAAATGAACTAGTTAATACGGCTATTAAGTCTCTTCTTAGACTTGTTATATTCTTCCTAGGTATGCCTTATAAACTAATATCCTTCCTTACCGCACATAAAGCACTTCTAGCTAGTTTATCTGCGGGGGTATATTTTTATACAGAAGTTACTATAGGAGTTGCGGGTAGGACCTAGTCGATACGGGTACTGCTAGCGGTAGCGGCGGTCCGTAAAGTAGGCATCTAAGTTAGTTTGCGGATTTTATAGGTCTGTAATAAAGGCTTAAGTACTACCTAGCGGGTTTAAGGCTTTATACATTATAATAGAGGACCGTAAATCATTAATAAGGCCAGCTACGGTGTCTGCGGGCTTATAGTAGGCGTATTTATAGGGTTCCATTTCCTAGCAAGCCGTAATAAGTTTATTGTACAGGAAGTCGTCTATTTAAAGCTTAATATTAAGACCATGCTATAAGTGGTAGAGGTCTTTAATAAGGATTTACAGGCACTTTATAGTTAATTTTTTAGTGTTCTTATCTATTACAGTCTATAACTTGGTCGCATTCTATTAGGTAAGGATATTACGCTTATATTCCGGTCCTTTAAAGTAGTTATATATGGCTTTATATAGCTTATTAAAGGGGATACTAAGGGGGTTACTCTTAAGGTTAGTGTAGTAGTGGTTAAGTGCTAGGCCGCGCAGCATAGTAGAGTAGGCTTAGCTAAACTCCTATTTAGGAATATCAGCCTTTTAACAGAGGTCCGTAAAGATAATCAGTTTAAAGTTAAAGTTATTATTTTCACCACTATACTTAGATTTGTCGGTGTAGAGCTTAGCTAGGTTAGCCAGTTCCTTACTATAGGTCTTTACTTAGATAGTTTGCGGATCTATAACTTAAATAATAGAAGGGGTTTAGTCCGTAATTTGATTTATGGGGGTATTACGGTCCATAATTTAGGTTATAGGGGTATTACGGTCCATAACTTGGGTACCAGGTGTACTTTAGCCCGTAAGATTAATTCCGAAACTACTTAGGTTTATAGGACGAATTTAGTTAAGTAGGTTAGGTATAAGGCTAGCGATCCTATTAAGTTTAGAAGAAGTAAAGAGTTCTTTAATAGCTTTAACCTAGTCTAGGATTTCCTCTTTAGTCCATTCTGTTTAGTTCTTCTTGTATATTATATTATATAAAGACTATATAACAGTGACTCATTTATCCCTTTTAACCCATACGCCCTAGTAACGTAAAAGGGTTTATAGGTTGCGGATGGTAGTAGGGTTATAGGCCTTAAAAATAGCTTCCGTAAAGTCCGCAAAGTCTTCCTAATATTGCTCCCATAGGTTGTTATTTATAAGCTTAAAATATTTGTATTCGAGAACTTTAAATTTAATATAGTTGTTGACATTGGTTATAGACGTGAGGTTAACTCCCTACCTCTACTTTTCTTAACCTTTATTAACTTACTTGCTAATGTCTGCCATACTATATATATAGTGTAGTAGGTAGTAGGTAGAAGAGGTCTTATAGTGGTCCGTAAAATCGGTTAACGGGTCCGTAGCAGTTTATAGAAGGGTAAGGGTGTCGGTAAGGGGTCTTAATAGGTCTATAGTAGTTTGCAGAGGGGTAGGAGGTCTCTATAACGGTCCGTAAAGGTGATTAACGAGTCCGTAACGGTTCGCAGAAGGGTAGGGGGTCTTTATAAGGGGTCTAAAAAGACGTCGGAGGTATTAAAAGAGGGTATAGTAGGAATAGGGGTTTGAGGTTTAAGGGTAGGGGGTTCCGTATAGGTCTGTATTCGCGTTTATTATACTTCTAGTAAACCGTACTAAGACTTAAATAAGTATACGGAGTTGGAGATAAGTCTATAATCCCCGACTTCCGACCTTCTAGCAGGTCGTACTAGGAGTCTAAACAGGTAGTCGCTGTCGTATATCGCTCAGTGGGAGGTGTTAAGTAATTGCTAATCTGTGCGCGCTTACTAATCAGTGTTTATATTAACTTAATAATATAAGTAAGTCGTATCTAGGGGCACGAAATACGTATAGTATTGTATGCTCATTTAGATAGTGGTAACTGTCGATTCTATTAAGGTAGACTACGTGGTCTATATACTGACGCGCCTCCCCCCTAATTAGTCAGCACGTAGGTGGTTAATGCACCGAACGCGTAAGTACGCGTTCGTATACTAGGTGCTATAATTATACAATTAAGTATATATATAGTTAGCACCTAGTAGAAGTTTAAGGATAAGGGGACTTAATACTTTAACTAGGAAGATTTTTTACGGAAGAATACCTAGATAGATAATAGTGGTAGGAATATTTAAAAAATACGTATCTATAGTATATTAAAGATAAAAAGCGAGCTAAGTATTAGCTAAAAGTAGACTAAGTATAAATAGGATTTAGTAGCTAATAGTTAGGAAAAGTAGAGGCCTATAAAACTAAAGGGAACCAGTAGTAAAGCCTTAGACCCTTAAAGGAATTTAAGGATAATACCTAAATTTACGAGTTAATTGGCAAGATTAATAGTTTAAAGCATTAATAGATAGTAGAGTAATAAGGAACTATATCTTACTAATAATAGTTAAAAGGATAGGGCTACTATATAGACAGAAGGAGCACCTATATCTATTAGTAACAATTTTAAAAGATCTAATAGCTTATAGAGGAGGTATTATTAACCTTAAAACTAGACCTATTTAAATAACTATTAAAGGAAGATAAGTCAAAATGTCTTTTAATATTTTACTATTAGGATAAGATAAGGTAATATTAGAAATGCCTTAGTTATAGGAATATAATCTAAGGATTAATTGGGTTATAGGTTAGGTTAATATTAGAGGTACTTAATAACACAAAATGCGATAATAGACTAAGTTAGTATAGTACTAAGTAGGAGCGACCTATAAAGAAATAGAGAAAGGACTAAGTTATATACTAAAGAGATACTATAAGTATAGTAAGAAGCTATAATTACTAGAAAGTAAGAAGTTATTAAAGTATATAGTATAGGACTATAAAATAGAGTTAAAATTAAGAATAAGTTTAAGGTTTTTTCTAACCTATAAGCTTATAGAAAAAGAGTTATAGGTACTTAAAGAGTTTATCCAGGAAACCCTATAAAAGGGATATATTAGACTATTATAGTTATTAGCGGGATATCTAGTTCTATTTATACTAAAGAAGAATAGCAAACTTAGGCTATATATTAACTATAAATAGTTAAACAGTATTACTAGAAAGGATAGGTATCCTTTACCCTTAATTAGCGAAATTTAAGATAGAATAGGTAATATATAAATCTTTATAAAGATAGATCTAAGATAGGTGTACTATTAGATTAGGTTTAAGGAACGTAATAAATAAAAAGCAGCCTTTAGGTTAAAGGAAGGACTATATAAACTATTAGTTATACAATTTAGGCTTATAAATGCACTAGTAACGTTCTAAAAGTAAATTAATAATATATTAGGAGAATACTTATATAAATTTGTTTTAGTATACCTTAACGATATTATTATTTACTTAATAACTAAGGAAGAATATAGAGAATATGTTAAATAGGTCTTAAAGAGACTATAAAAAGAATAGATACTAGTAGTAATTAAAAAATATAAGTTCTTTACTAGGAAGACAGATTTCGTTAAATTTATTATTAAACTAGGCTAACTTAGTATAGATCTAAAGAAGATTAAGGCTATAATAAATTAGTAGGAACTAGAGAATGTTATATAGTTAAAATTATTTTTAGGGGTTTCCAATTACTGCAGAAGGTTTATAGTATAATAGTTAGTAAATATTAAGCCATTTATAAGACTAATAAAGAAAGAGGAACTATAGGTATAGGGAGATAAGTAAAAGAAACTATTTATAGAACTTAAGGAGTTATTTACCTAGGAACTAATCCTTAAGATTTACTAATTAAAGTTAAAAACGGTTATAGAAACGGATATATTAGACTTTATATTAGGAGTATACTTTTTATAAAAATATAAGAATAAATAGTGCCTAGTAGTATACTACAGTCAGAAGATAACACTATTAGAGTTAAACTATAATATCTATAATAAGGAGTTATTAGGTATAATTATAGCATTTAAAAAATAGAAAGTATTCTTATAAGGTATAGAAAAACTATTTATAATTAAAATAGATTATAAGAACTTAATAGGATTCCTAATAATAAAGGAACTTAACTAAAGATAAGTTTAATGGGTAGAGATGCTTATAAAATATTATTTTAAAATTTAGTATACTAAGGGTATAAAGAATGTATAAGTAGATGCTTTAAGTAGAAAGGCTAAACTATAGAATAATAATAAGCTATTAGGGGCTTTACTGCAAAAAGATATAGACGGATTAATTAGGTATAATTATTTAAAAATTATAGCAACTTAGGAAGAGAAATTAGAAAGAATCTATAAAATACCAAAAAGTTTTTAGGTATAGAGAATTTTAAAAGCATAAATAGAAGATTTATAGATAGATATATATAAGAACTAAGAAGCTATATATATCCTAAAAGGCATAGTAGAGTATTTTATAGAAGATTTTTATAAGGAAATAACTTAAGAACATAATAGAGCTATAGGCTTAGTGTTAAGACTTTAAAAAGAGTATATTATTAATAGAATCTAGAGTATAGCGCAAAAGATTACTAAAGAGTATTTAAATTACTAAAGAAATAAATTAATAAGGTATAAGCTATATAGAGGGCTATAACCTATTAAAATACTAGAGAGACTATAAGAGGTTATATTATAGGACTTTATTATTAAGTTACTAAAGTTAAAAGATCCTATTACCGGATAAGATTACAATGTAATTTTAGTAATAGTAGATAAGCTTATAAAGTGGGGATACTTTATAATATATATAGAAGAAATCTTAGTAGAGAATATTGCTAGAATTTATATTAAAGAAGTGTTTATAAGATATAGAGCATTAAGTAAAATTATATTAGATAGAGATCTAAGATTTATAGCAGTATTTTAAAAGGTATTCTTAGCGGAATAAGGAGTTTAAGTAGTAACTTCTACTATATATTATCCGCAGATAGACGGTTAAATAGAAAGATTAAATTAGACACTAGAATTGTTACAAACGCTTTAAATACAATATTATAACTACTTAGAGAAGAGTTAAAAGAAGCTAGTTGGTTAATATAGGTATAGTTTAGAATAAAACCGGTAAAACTATATAATAAGGAATAGTGAGGCGGTTACGTAAGCTATATATAGTGAGTGTAGTAAACATAGTAAATGTATTTACGTACCTTATGTACTTTACGTATATTATATAAAAGAAGGATTTTTTAGGAGTACGGTTATATATTTAAAGGACTACGGTCCCTACCTAGATAGTTCCTTCCTTATAGTAATTCTTAGAATATAATTAAAGTTAATCTATTAGGCAACCACTCTACCAGTTATTATTATATTATTAACTTATTATATTACCTATACACCTAGCCTATTAATAGGACCTATTATAGTACTTACTATAAGGTTCTGTTACACAATTACTACCTAGTTATAGTATTAAAAGTTAAATAATATGCTACTAAAAGCAGCCACTATAATGCTATTGATGGCGGCAACTACCTTAAGATTAGGAGGCGATACTAGCATAGTAGATACTAACTTATAGTAACTAGTGACGGCTAAGTAACTATAAGAGATAGTTAACCGGTTAATAGAAAATAATATTATACTTAAAAATAGGATTAATGGGATAGAAGTAGTAAAGGTTAAGTTATTATTAATTAAGAGATTCTTAGGAGAAAAATTAAAGCTTAAAGGATTCCTTATATAAATGCATTTTAAAGTAATATAGAAAGGAGTAAAGCTAATAATACCTATAGATTAAGTAGCATATGTAGGGTTATTCCTATTAGGAAGGGCACTTAAATGGTTTAAGCCTTACCTTATAAAAATATAAGTAAACGGAATAATAACTACTAACTAAAAAGTATGGTTTATGTTCTTTAGCTAAAGCGGATTTATAGAACAACTAATATAGATATTTAGAGACCTGGAGGCAACAACTACAGCAAATTTTTTTTTTAAGATATTACGCAGCGAACCTTAATAATTAAGTATATAACGTAGTTTTAAACGCTAGTTATATAGGTTAAGTAGAATAATAGGGCGCTTATAGCATAGTATAAGTAAGGACTTAAGGCTAAAGTCTAGGACGTAATTATCCTAATAGAAGATGCGGATACCTTAAGGGAACTAATAAATTAAGCGATAAAGATTAATAATAGAATCTACTAAAGGGAGTAGACTAAAAGAGTTAAAATAGAGTTTAATAGTTGTATAAGGCGTAGAATATATAACGATTAAAGCTAAGTTAGAAACTATAGTACGGCGCAGAGCTAATAGACTTAAGTAGTACTAAAGAAACCTATAAGAGATGGAATAAGAAACTATAGAAACTAAGAGGTTAAGGATTAAGTAATTATAGAATTAAAAAGTAGAGGCTAAACTAGGGATCTTAGTAGTAGAAGATGTTTAGGCGGACTCTATAACAAAAAAGATAGTTTAAAAAGAAAGCTTATATAAATTGCGGAAAATAAGGTTATTTTACTAGAGATTATAAAGATAGCTAGAGCTATTATGTAATAAGGGGGACTGGATTAGTAGATGGTATATATATATAAAGTAATAATAATACACTGTAAGGAATAAAGGATTGTTTAATAAACTACTTTACGTTTTACTATAATAACGCGTACTAAGTTTATAAAGACGCTAAATACGGCGTAAGCTATTAGCTATAAGAACCTAATTTAAAGAAACTAAGAGCTACCTAAGACTATAAAGAGTAAGATAGGCTCTATAAATGCAATAAAGATCTAATAGTAACTTTTAGTGTAGTGTTAGCAGAATAGTACTTAAAAAGGGACTTTAAAGAGAATCTATTTAGCGATATTAAGAAAGAAGATCTTAAGATATTAGTATTAGAGGTAGAGACCGAAACAGCTATAGAGTAAGGATTAGTAATAGGGATTATAACTCTATTAGATACGGCATCTATTACTTTATAAGATAGTAAGAAAAGTATTTTATAGAGATTAAGTAAGCAGGCGACTATTAGTGCTAATTTACCACTTAATAAAGGCAAAAGGCTATAGGCTTAAGATTCTTAAGACGAGATAAGAGATACCTAAGAACCTATAACGGACAGCAACTAATAGGAAAGGGTAGTAGCTTAGTTTAAAGATAAACGAATAAGTATAGGATAAGAGTTCCTAGGGAGCTAAGATTTTAGAGAATAAATAAGGTCTATAATTACTCTATGAAAACGTAGTATTTAGCCTAAAGGATAAAAGGTTAACATGTTAGTTAAAAAGTACGAGGATATAACAGATTTATTAGAAAAATAATAACTATAAAAAAGTATAGAAGAATTTAAATAATAAATCTTTATATAGTAAAAGTAATCTATAGAGCTATAAATGCTAGATTGCTTTAGGAAAAAGATACCTATATAAAAGGTTACTAATAGGCTAATGGTAGGTATATTTAGGGCTAAGTAGCTTATAAAACTAGAATAAGAAGAGAATTTAGGGATTCTTATAACGGAACCTTGTAGGAAGTACTACGGTAGGTCCTGTTAATAGGCTAGGTATATAGGTAATACGTAAAGTTAATAACGTAATAATAACTGGTGGAGTAGTTGCCTAATAGATTAACTCTAATTATATTCTAAGAATTACTACAAGAAAGGAACTATTTAGGTAGGGACTGTGGTCCTTTAAATACACAACCGTACTCTTAAGAAATCCTCCTTATATATAATATACGTAAGGTATATAAGGTATATACATTCCGTCCGTTTTCTATATTCCTTTTATAGCACCTTATATAACCTTAGTTACTATTCCTTATTATATAGTTCTACCGGTTCTATTTTAGACTGTACTTATATTAACTAACTAGCTTCTTCTAACTCTTCCCTAAGTAGTTATAATATTATACTTAAAGTGTCTATAATATTATCTCCCTCCTTTTTATTTTTATCCTTAAAGATTCCTAATATCTCTAAGTCGTCTACTAGAGGTATAATGTCCGTTTAATTAATTTGGTTAATATTATTACTTATTATACCTAAGGCACCTCCTTCTTTATACACGTAACGGCGTGCTCGCACTATTACTGCTATACTATTACTAGGTGAAATTATACTATCTCCGTGTTCTTATTGTGTAAAAGAGGGGTTAGTCTATATTATGTTAGCGAGTCCTTTATCCTAATAACCTTCCTCTTATTTAGAGTGCACTAAAGTAAACGTTTAATCGTCTTGTAATATGCGTTCTACTTTTAACGCTAAGTATGCGTATCCTATAACTCTTAATAGTTATTAAGTTCCCTAAGTAATTTGTTATAGGGTCTTATGTTTAATCTGCTACTATAAAGCTTAATAGTAAGCTTATAAGCGCCCTTATTAAACTAAAATGTTTTTATAATATAGAGCAGAGAGCCCTAAAGGCTCGCATTATAGCGTCTACTTATTTGCTTTATCTTAAGAAGGTTTATAAGAAGGTTTATTTTAAGGAGTAGAAACTTATAGAATAAGGTTTATAGGAACTTAGCGATAAAAGAACGGATTCTCTTCTAACAGCAAAGGAAATAACTTTAAATAGTTTGGCGGTTGCTCTTCCTAAGTCCCCCTTAGGTAACTTATTCTTTAGCGATTCCTTCTTATTAATATTGCCTGACCTATTTTCTTCTAATACTCTTATACCTTTCTTATAGCATTCCTTAAATTTTCTAGTGGCTCCTAGGTAGTCTTATTATAGCCTATCTACTTAACTTTATACTATATTTTATTATTAATGTTCTCGTAATTAATAATCTCTAAAATTTGCTATTTATCTTCTTCTTGCCCTGTATACGTGTCTACTTTATAAACTAGTGGCTTAATACCTCTATATACTAGCTTTAGTATTGCGATATATTATACCGGGTAGATTCTTATTTTAGCTAGTAGGTTTAACTTAAACGTAACTAGTAAAATCCTTTAACTAATTTTAAAGGGTTCTAGTCTAACGTAGTCTAACTTCTTACTTAGTTATTAACTCTTAAAATTTTTATATAGTAGCTATACTTTATCTCCCTCCTTAAGATCTAGTCCCTTAGATCTTTTAGCATTATAGTATTTCTTTATTCTTTGCTATACTACCTTAGCTGTTTCCGTAAGGTTTATATAAAGATTTATTAATATCTCTATTCTTTACTTAGCTGTGCTACTCGTCTTCTTTGCTTAATATAGCGATAGCGATATTCTTAACTTATATCTATAATTTGCCTTAAATAGTAACGTACCTATTTCTTCTTATAGTGTTATATTGTATATAAACTATATAACTAGTAATAGTAATACCTAATTATTCTATACGTAATTAATATAATATCTTAGATATTACTCTAGTGTCTAATTTAATCTTTCCATTTAACCGTCTATCTATAGATAATATATGGTGGAAGTTATTACTCTAACTCCTTACTCTACTAATAATACCTCTTAGAATGCTACTATAAATCTTAGATCCCTATCCAATATAATCTTACTTAGTGCTTTATGTCTTGCAAATACTTCTTTTATATAAATTCTAGTGACATCCTCTACTAAGATTTCTTCCGTATAGGCTATAAAGTATCCCTACTTTATAAGCTTGTCTACTATTACTAAGATTGCATTATAATCTTATCTAGTAATAGGGTTTTTTAACTTTAGTAATTTAATAATAAAGTCCTATAATATGACTTCCTATAGTCTCTTTAGTATTTTAATAGGTTGTAGCCCTCTATATAGCTTATGCCTTATTAGTTTATTTCTTTAGTAATCTAAATACTCCTTAGTAACCTTTCTGGCTATTTTTTAGATACCGTTAATAATATACTCCTCCTAGAGTCTTAACACTAAGCCCATAGCTCCGTTGTGTCCTTAAGTTAATCCCTTATAGAAATCTTCCATAAATTACTCTACTATGCTTCTTAGGATATACTTTACTTTTTAGTTTTTGTATATATTTAATTGTAGATCTTCTAGCTATGCTTTTAAAATTCTTTATACCTAAAAGCTTTCTAGTATCTTATAGACTTTTTCCAACTTATTTTTCTAAATTATTATAATTTTCGGATAATTATACCTAATTAATCTATCTATATCCCTTTATAGTAAAGCCCCTAATAGCTTTTTATTATTTTATAGTTTAGCCTTTTTACTTAAAGCATCTGCTTATGTATTATCTGTACCCTTAATATACTAAATCTCGAAATAGTAATTTATAAGTATTTCTGCCCATCTAACCTATTTTTAGTTAAGTTCCTTTATAATTAGGAATCCTGTTAGGTTTTTATAATCTATTTTAACTATAAATAGTTTTTCTATTCCTTATAAGAATGCTCTTTATTCCTTTAGTGCTGTAATTATACCTAATAACTCCTTATTGTAGATGTTATAGTTTAGTTTTAGTGGTATTATCTTTCTACTATAGTATACCACTAGGTGCCAACTATCTTTATATTTCTATATAAAGTATACTTCTAGTATAAAGTCTAATATATTTATTTTAACGACTGTCTCTAGTCCTAGTAGATAGATTTTAAGGATTAGTTCTTAGGTAAATAACTCCTTAAGTTCTCTAAACAGTGTCTTTTGCTCCTTTCCCTATATCTATAGTTCCTCTTTCTTTATTAATTAAGTAAACGGCTTAATATTCTTTAACTATTATGCTATAAACCTCCTATAGTAATTACAGAATCCTAAGAATAATCTTAATTGCGTAACGTTCTCTAGTTCTTACTAATTTACTATAGCTTCGATTTTCTTTAGGTCTATACTTAGCTTTCCTAGTTTAATAATAAATCTAATAAAATCTATCTTCCTTATAAAGAACTCGTATTTCTTAATTACTACTAGCATTTGTTCTTCTTATAGTCTCTTTAAGACCTATTTAACATGTTCCCTATATTCTTCCTTAGTTATAAAGTAAATAATAATATTGTTAAGGTATGCTATAATAAACTTATCTAGGTGTTCTCCTAATATATTATTAATCCGCTTTTAGAACGTCGCTAGTGCGTTTATAAGCCTGAATTATATAACTAATAGTTTATATAGTCCTTCCTTTAATCTAAAAGCTGCCTTTTATTTATTACCTTCCTTAATTCTAATCTAATAGTACGCCTATCTTAGATCTATCTTTATAAAGATTTGCGCATTACCTATTCTATCTTAGATTTCGCTAATTAAGGGTAAGGATACCTATCTTTTCTAGTAACGCTGTTTAACTGTTTATAGTTAATATATAGCCTTAGTTTACCATTCTTCTTTAGTATAAACAGTACTAAATAACCCGCTAATGACTGCGATGGCCTAATATATCCCTTTTATAAGTTCTTTTAGATAAACTCCTTAAGTACTTAAGATTCTTTCTCTGTAAGCTTATAGGTTAGAAAGAACCTTAGACTTATTCTTAGTTCTAACTCTATCTTATAGTCCTATACTATATACTTTAATAGCTTTTTGCTTTCTAGCGACTATAACTTTTTACTATACTTATAGTATCTTTTTGGTATATAATCTAACCCTCTTTTAGTTTCTTTATATGTCGCTTTAACTTAGTACTATACTAACTTAGTTTATTATCGCATTTTATAGCGTTAAGTATTTCTAATATTAACCTAACCTATAACCTAATCGATTTTTAGATTGTATTCTTATAACTAAGGCATCCCTAGTATCGCTTTATCCTTTCCTAATAGTAGGATATTAAAAGACATCTTAATTTATCTTCCTTTAATGGTTAACTAAACTGGTCTTGTTTTAAGATTAATCATGCTGTCTTTATAGGCTATTAGATCTCCTAAAATCGTTACTAACAAATATAGGTGCTCCTTTCTTTAGTATAGCAGTCCTATCCTTTTAACTACTATTAGCGAGATATGGTTCCTTATTGCTCCACTATCTATTAGCGCCTTAAACTGTTAATCTTACTATTTAACTTATAAATTTAGGTATTGTCCTTAAATTCCTTTAAGGGTCTAAGGCTCTACTACTAGCTCCCTCTAGTTCCGTAGGCCTCCACTTTTCCTAATTATTAGCTACTAAATCCTATTTATACTTAGTCCCTTTTTAGCTAATACTTAGTTTACTTCTTTTCTTTAATATACTATAGATAGGTATTTTCTAAACATTCCCACCACTGTTATCCATCTAGGTATTCTTCTGTAAGGAATCTTTTTAATTAAAGTATTAAGTTATCTAACTCCTAAACTTCTACTAAATGCTAGCTATATATATACTTAGTATCTCTAAACCGTTTCTTATCTAGTGCCTAATACTATCTTATTAGGTATTTCCAGTTCTTATCTTTTAGTGCCCTATGCATATTATATATATTATCCATATACGCAATTTATGCTAATATATAATACGCTAGGTGTCTTAGGTTAACTCTTAGTTTATTACCCTCTTTAAGTTTAAACCTCTATCTAGTTAATCTGGTTGTTACTATATTATTTACTAGTACTAATATTTATATTATCTCTCTCTAGTCTATAGTCTATTCTTCTAGATTTTTCGATATTATAATTAAGGCTCCTTTAATATAACTTATCTGTCTCTTAGATATTGCCTAATTTAGTATAACCTTCTCGTCTAACTATATATAAAAGTCTTCCTACTTATTATTATGTTGCTGCCTGTACTACTTTTAGTAAAGCTTACTAAGTGTATATAATCTATCCGTAAGGAAGTATCTTTTTATTACTGCTTTATAATAGCCTTTAGTATATCGTTCTTAGAATCTAGTTAGAATCCCTAGGTCCTCTTCTTATTCTAGTTCCGTAAACTACTTAGCTTTAAGTATACCTACCTTTAGCCTATTAGTAACCTTTTGTATAGGTATCTTTTTTCTAAAGCGATCTAGCATTCTTAGCTCTGTTAATTGCTTTTGCTATATAAAGATTTGTTATCTAAATTCTTCTATACTTTCTTATAGTAGTTATTTTTCTAATAGATCCTTAACGTCCTCGTACTTTCTAACCAACGTATTAACTTTTTAATCTTTAGGCTAAATACTGCATTTACCTAGAATAATTATAGACCTTATTTATTCTCTAAAATCTTGGATCTCTTAGAACTTTTATCTGGTGCTTATTTATTTGTCTTTAAACTAAGCTTCTACCTTTTCCTAACGGTTATTATCTATTATAAGTTCTTAGGTCTCTTTTATCTTATCTTAAAAATCTTAAGCTTGTGGCCTTTTACCTTTATTAAGTGGTAAATTAGCACTAGTAGTCGTCTGCTTGCTTAATTTCTTTAAGATACTTTTCCTGCCGTTTTATAAAGCGATAGATGCCGTGTTTAACGGTGTTATAATACCCGTTACTAAACCTTGCTCTATGGCGGTCTTAGTCTCTACTTCTAATACTAATATCTTAAGATCTTCTTTCTTGATATCGCTAAATGGATTTTTTTTAAAGTCCCTTTTTAAGTACTGTTCTGCTAATATTATACTAAAAGTTACTATTAGATCTTTATTATATTCGTAAAGCTTATCTTACTCTTTATAGTCTTAGGTAGCCCTTAGTTTCTTTAAACTAGGTTCCTATAGCTAATAGCTTATACTATACTTAGCGTCTTTATAAACTTAGTACGCATTATTATAATAAAACGTAAAGTAGTTAATTAAATAATCTTTTATTTCTTGCAGCGCATTATTGTCCCTTTATATATATATGCCGTGTACTAGTCTAGTTCCCTTTATTATATAGTAACTCTAACTATCTTTATAATCTCTAGCGAAATAACCCTGTTTCCTACAATTTATATAAGCTCCTTTTTTAAACTATTTTTCTTATTATAGAGTCTGCTTAAACGTCTTCTATTACTAGGATCCTTAGTTTAGCCTCTACTTCCTAGTTCTATAATTACTTAATCCTTAACCTCTTAGTTTCTATAGTTTCTTTATCTATCTCTTATAGGTTTCTTTAGTACTACTTAGGTCTATTAGCTTTGCGCTATACTATAGTTTCTAACTTAGCTTAGGTTAATGCGTACTCTACGCCTTATATAACTATAGAACTCTATCCTAACCTCTCTTAGTCTGTTCCCTTTAGTAAATCCTATTATTAATTTTTATTGCTTAATCTATTAAATCCCTTAGGGTTTTCGTATCTTCTATTAGAATAATTATATTCTAAACTTTAGCCTTAAGTCCCTATTTATACTGTGCCATAAGCGCCTTATTATTCTACTTAACCTATATTACTAGTATCTAAAACTATATTATATACTTAATTGCTAAAGTTTGCTGTATAATATCTTAAAGCTTCCTTTCTACTATAGTTGTTGCCTCTAGGTCTCTAAATATTTATATTAACTATTTTACAAATCTATCCTAACTTAAGAACATAAACCGTACTTCTTAGTTTATAGTTATTATTCTATTAGCTTATATCTCTATAAGGTAAAGTTTGAACTATTTAAGTGCCCTTTCTATTAAGAATAACCTTGTATACGCTATTTAATCTATAGGTATTGCCAGCTTTACTCCTTCCTATATTACCTTAAAGTACATTTATATAAGGAATCCTTTAAGCTTTAATCGTTCTCCTAAGAATCTTTTAATTGATAGTAGCTTAACCTTTACTACGCCTATCCCATTAACCCTACTTTTAAGTGCTATATTATTTGCCGTTAATTAGTTAACTATCTCTTATAACTATTTAACCGTTACTAGTTATTGCGAGTTAGTATCCGCTATACTAGTGTCCCCTCCTAACCTTAAAGTAGTTACCGCCATTAATAGCGTTATAGTAGCTGCTTTTAGTAGTATGTTGTTTAACTTTTAATACTATAACTAGGTAGTAATTATGTAACGGAACCTTATAGGAAGTACTACGGTAGGTCCTGTTAATAAGCTAGGTGTATAGGTGATGCGTAAAGTTAATAACGTAATAATAACTAGTGGAGTGGTTACCCAATATATTAACTCTAATTGTATTTTAAGAATTACTATAAGAAAGGAACTATCTAGGTAGGGACTGTGGTCCTTTAAATACATAACCATACTCCTAAGAAATCCTTCTTATATATAATGTACGTAAGGTATATAAGGTACGTACGTTCCGTCCGTTCTCTACATTCTTTTTATAGCACGTTATATGACCTTGGTTACTATTCCTTGTTATATAGTTTTACTAGTTCTATCCTAGACCGTGCCTATATTAACTAACTAGCTTCTTTTAACTCTTCCCTAAGTAGTCGTAATATTATACTTAAAGCGTTTGTAATA
>Ga0307515_10008892_pt1 | contig 19510 bp, 20 predicted proteins | sample 17_EM_MG_FD_194513 | JGI IMG/M metagenome (GOLD analysis project Ga0307515, IMG submission 194513) | Populus trichocarpa ectomycorrhiza microbial communities from riparian zone in the Pacific Northwest, United States - 17_EM | ecosystem: Host-associated > Plants > Roots > Unclassified | place...
TCGGCGCGCGCCAGTGGAGCACCAGCATCAAGCCGACGAACATGACGAGGACGACGGGCGGCAGCAAAAGAAAGCGCATCGGTGCGGACTCAACAAGGATGAACACGGCGGCCGAGTTTGCAGGCTGCCACGACAGATCTCGATAACCCAAGTTAACGCCATGAGCGCGCCTGACACCTCCACCCTTGACGTCTTCAGCCGCCTGGCCGGAGTGGAACTGCCCGACTGGGCGAGCCTCGCCCCGACCATCGCCAGACGCCACCTCCAACCCGGGCAGGCGCTGTTTCTCGCGGGCCAGCCACTGCCCTTCGTCTTCGTGGTCGCGGCAGGCGTGATCAAGATGGCCTACGAAACGCCGGCCGGCGACACCTGGATCAAGGGCTTCGCCGAGGCCGGCGTCTGCTTTGCCAGCCTGACGGCGCTCGAAGACGGCGGGCGAACGAGCTATTCGGCTTACGCCGAGACCGAAACTGTCGTCGAGCAGATCGACTTCCGATCCATCCAGCAACTGGCCGATCGGCACGGTGCATGGCAACGGGCACTGAGCCAGGCTTTCAAGCTGTACGGCCAGCGCAAGGAGCAGCGGGAGATGGAGCTCCTGACCCTCTCACCGGAAGACCGTTACCTCAGCTTCCTTCGCGACCACCCTCAGCTCGTCAAGATCGTTCGGCAGCGTGACATCGCGAGCTACGTCCGGGTGACCCCGGTGGCGCTGAGCCGGATCAAGGCCCGGCTCAAGCAATGTGGGCGATTGGCGTAAGGCCCAGGGGGCCGTCAACCTTGGCCTACAGCCACCGCTCCATGAAACGCCAAACGCCCAGCAGGTGCTGCGGCGCCTCTGCTGCCCGGGTAAGGCAGGCAATCGGTGAAACCGGCGGCCTCGTAGAGCCGGTGTGCTGCCTGCATGAAGGGCGCTGAGTCCAACACCGCCTTTTCATAGCCGAACGCTGCGGCATCGGCGATCAGCCGGTACAGCATGACGTCGCCCAAGCCCAGGCCACGGTGTGATGGCCGGGCATAGATCCGCTTGAGTTCGGCCACGCCGGGCGCAATCTGGCGCAGGCCGCACATGCCGGCGAGTGCGCCGTCCCACTCGACCAGGTAGACACACCTTCCGGCGGCTGCTTGCCGCACAGCTGGTCGAGGCCTTCAGCCACGTAGCGCTCTACCGAGGCCAACTGCGGCGACGTGCACATGCGCCTGAGCCTGTACAAGCGCCTGGCCACGGCCGAACGCGCCGAACACCTGGACGCCCTGCTCGAAGAGGTCACCGACCGCTTCGGCAAACTGCCCACCCAAGGCCAGACCCTGTTCGACACCCACCGCCTGCGCATCCTCGCCAAGCCCTACGGCGTGCAAAAGATCGACGCCGGCCCGCGGCAGATGAGCATCACCTTCCGCCCCAACCCGCCGATCGATTCAATGCGCATCATCGAACTGGTGCAGAAGAACCGGCACATCAAGCTCGCCGGCAACGACAAGCTGCGCATCGAACGCGAAATCGCCGAGCCGCGTGAGCGGGCGCAGTTCGTGCGGGATACGCTGCGGGCTTTGGGCCAGCCGGCGACGAAGTGAGCGAGCCCAGATTTCCCGGCGGAATGGGCAGTCTGCCTCCCTCCGGGCCTTGAGGCCGTCGAGAGCGCCAACGGCGCACTGGCATGATCGACCCTGCGCACCTCACGATAGACCGCGAAGCCTCGGCCTCCACTGGCCGGACCTGTAATTCGCGTCGAGCCTTGCAGGCCACAAGAACTGAAATGACTCAAGGGAGCCCCATGAACACCAAGACCTGGCGCGTCATCGCGCCGCTGGCGCTGTGCGCCGCAACGTCGACCGGTGCGGCCAATGCCGCAGCCTCGTACTTCATCTCGCAGCCGTCGGACGTCACTTCCCTACCCAGCTTCGCTACCTTGTTCGACGCAGCGAGCGTCGGCGATACGTGGTCGCAATGGGAATGGAGCAGGGACGGCGGCGCGACCTGGAAGCCGGATGATTGGCGTGACGGAACCACCTACTTGATCCTCACAGAGGAAAAACTCTGGTTGCGCCGCCGGGTCGTGGGGCCGAACGGCGCAGAACTCAGCCGGGTCGCCACGGTCGATCTGATGCCGACCAACCGGCGGCTCGAATTGCTCGCTGGCGGCATTGGCGGTGCCGGCTGGCCGGTGTTCAACCGCGATGATGGGACGAGATCGCGTCTGACCCGTCCCGGTTGGATGTCGATTGCCCTCCCTGGCGCCTACGACTACTACGTCAGGTTCGGACAAGGCGGCGTCTTTTTCCACATGTGGGCAGAACCGTGGAAGTCGACTGGCGTGGCCTATTACATGTCAGGAACGCACTATGCCCGCGGCATACAGGGCGGCAAAGGCGCCTCCGCCCACTTCGGAGACATCCGAGGCAGCCTGTCGACAGCCAACGGCGATGTCTACCTGGTGGACAGCAACACCGTGCGCAAGATCGCCGTGGGCGGCATGACCACCGTGTTCGCCGGCTCCGGCGCGCCCGGGAGCGCCGACGGCAAGGGCCGGGCCGCCAGCTTCAACCAGCCCACCGGCATCGCGCGTGACAGGGCGGGCAACTTTTACGTCGCCGACACCGGCAACCACACCATCCGCAAGATCACGCCTGATGGCGTGGTGACTACCTGGGCCGGCAAGGCGGGCGTGCCGGGCAGCGGTGGCACGACACTGGCCGACGCGCTGTTCAACGGCCCGCAAGGGCTTGCCTTCGGGCCGAACCGGGCGCTCTACGTCACCGACACCGGCAGCCACACGATCCGCCGCATCACCAAGGACGGGCAGGTAGGCAAGTTGGCCGGCGAGACCGGTGTTCCCGGATCCAGCGACGGCCGGAGCGGTGACGCCCACTTCAACACCCCGCGAGGCATCACCGTCGACGCCGACAACGTCGTCTACGTGGCGGATTCGCTGAATCACACGGTGCGCAAGATCGTCGGCGCCACCGTCACCACGTTCGCGGGTTCAGCCGGCTCGCGCGGTTATCACGACGATCGCGGGGGCCTTGCCCGATTCAACGAGCCCATCGGGCTGGTGGTCAGCTACGCCAATACGCTGCTCGTCGCGGATTCGGAAAACCATGTCTTTCGCCGGATCGACAACACGAGCGGCTTGGTCACTACCTGGTTCGGCAGGGCAAGCCGACGCGGATTCGCCGATGCCACCGGCACCCTCGCCCGCTTCGCCGACCCCGCCGGGCTGGCCATCGATGCCACCGGCAACATCTACGTGGCGGACCAGGGCAACGCGCGGGTGCGCAAGGTCACCAGCGCCGGCGAGGTCAGCAGCTTCGGCCTGGGCAGCGGCGGCTCTTCGCGCATTCCGCGCGCCGTGGCCCTGGACACCTCGGGCAACATGTACGTGGCAGATGCCGGGTCGTGCGTCATTCGCCGTATCACTCCGAACAACGTCGCCACCATCCTCGCGGGCGAACCTGGCGACTGCCGCTACCGCAACGGCAACGGCACCGCCGCCCGCTTCGTCTCGCCCTCAGGCATCACGCTGGATACGCAGGGCAACTTCTTCGTGACCGACGGCACCCTGATCCGCAAGATCACGCCCACGCTGGATGTGAGCCGGCATGCGGGCGCGAATCTCTCCGACTTCTCTCGCGACGGAACGCTGTACACCGCGCGCTTCGTCGACCCCAAGGGGCCGGTGTTCGATGCCGCCGGCAATCTCTACGTGGCAGACCGAGGCGCGATCCGCAAGATCTCTGGCGACGAGGTCACGACGCTGGCTGGCTCGCTGGACGTGGCCATCGGCCTGATCGACGGCGTCGGCGGCGAAGCACGCTTCACCTCCATCAGCGCCCTGGCGATAGACGCCACCGGCAATCTCTACGCCGCGGACCCGGGCGCCAACGCGGTGCGCAAAATCACGCCCGAAGGCGTGGTCACGACGGTGGTGGGCACGCACGGCCAGGGCGCTGTCGTGCTCGGCGTGAATCCGCTCGTCAACCGGCCGGCCGGTCTGGCCGTGATCGATTCCAGCCACCTCGCCATTTCGGACGAGAACGCGATCGTGATCTACACCTTGCAGTGAGGCATGCAACAGTCGCGGCACTGCAGCGCACTTGTCTTCGCAAACGGGCGTCATCATCGACCCTCAGGGATACATGCTCGTCACGGAGGACCAACGATCAAGAAGATCACACCTTCGCTCGATGCCACCCACTACGCCGGCTCCGAGTCGCCCGACGCCCCGCGTGACGGGGCTCGCGAAACATCGCCAGGTTCCGTTGCCTGCAGGCGCCTGTCTTCGACGACGCCGGCAATCTTTTCGTGTCATCCGCGACACGTCTAGAGCGCGAGGCAGCCGACGGCGACTTGACGGCCTACAACCACCGCTCCATGAAACGCCAGACACCCAGCAGGTGCGACGGCGCCTCGCTGCCCGGGTAGGGCAGGCAGTCGGTGAAACCGGCGGCAGCGTAGAGCCTGTGCGCCGCCTGCATGAACGGTGCCGAGTCCAGCACCACCTTTTCACAGCCGAACGCCGTGGCATCGGCGATCAGCCGGTACAGCATGGCCTCGCCCAGGCGCAGGCCTCGGTGTGATGGCCGCACGTAGATCCGCTTGAGTTCGGCCACGCCGGGCGCAATCTGGCGCAGGCCGCAGATGCCGGCGAGTACGCCGTCCCACTCGACCAGGTAGAACACCCCTTCCGGCGGCTGCTTGCCGCACAGTTGGTCGAGGCCCCCGACCACATAGCGCTCTACCGAGGCCACTGATGGTGCGTCCGTCTTCCCATGGGCGGCGATCCCTTGGGTGACCCAGGTCATGTACTCGACCGAAAGCCGGAACACGTCATCGCGGTCCACGCTCAGGTCGACCAGTCTGAACAGCGGATTGCTCCGCGAAGGCTCGTCGCGGTCCGGATTCGATGCGGTTGTCGTCATGGCAGAAGCGTTCGCCCGCACTATATCGGCCACCTCCGAGTCAGCGCCACATCACAGTTAGCAGCGCAGGCGTCCGCAAAGGCTTTGACCATCGCGGCGGCGGGTGCTTTCGTCGCCAATCGCCCCATCACGGCTACCATTCAAATACGAATGATTCTCATTTGTATAAGATTGTTTTGGCCGGATTCCGGGGAGGCTTTCCTTTGTCGACTCACCCCTTGGCGGTGGTGTTCATCACCCACCGCCCGCAGCTCAAACGCACCGCGCAACGCATCATTGGCGACGCCCATCGCGCCGACGATCTGCTGCACGATGCCTACCTCAAGGCCACGGCGTGCCCCCGCGCGACCTTGAATGAACCGGTGTCGTACTGCCACCGCATCGTGCGCAACCTCGCGATCGATGAGCACCGCCGGTCTGCGCTCGAAGGCCACTTGTTCGAAGAAGCCTGCGAGGGGTTCGACGACGTGGGCTGCCCTTGCGCCTCGCCCGAACGCCAGGCCATGGGCCGGCAGCACTTGGCCTTGCTGAGCCAAGCACTGGCGGGTTTGCCTGAGCGCTCTCGCCTCGCTTTCGAGCTGTACCAGTTGGAGGGCCTGACGCTGCGCGAAGTGGCGGCGCGGCTGGGCCTGTCGCTCTCCACCGCCCACGCACTGTTGCGCCAAGCCATGGATTGCTGCCGCGCCGCCTTGCCCACTGATTGATGCACCCGGACAGTGCTCCGCGCACTGCCCTTCGAACGGCCTCCTCGTTCAGCTCGCTTGCCGCTCAGGCCACCTCCTCCAGCTGTGCAGACGCCTCGTGCGCCTTGCCCTGCCGCATGCCGGCAATCGGGTTCTCCAACGGATCCGCGAACGCCAGGCCGGACGCCGGGTCCGCCAGGTTCAGCATGTGGGTGTTGTTCCGCAGTTGCAGCCGGTTCAGGCATGAATGCGCGAAGGTCGGCTGGAAGAGATCGAAGCGCTCGAATTTGGCCGCGAACTCCGGATGCTCGCGCTGATAGGACTGCGCGCATTCGGCCACCAGCGACCAGAACTCGTGATGGTCCATGCAACCGGCGTCGACCAGCACCTGCTGCAGGTGACGGAAGTAGCCGTCGAACACGTCGATGAACAGGAACAGCAGCTTGAACTCATCCGGCATCTCGATCGCGATGCGACCGATGCGCTCGGTCAGGTGTTCGCCGCCGTTGAACACCGCGCACTCCTCGGCGATGTCCTTCATCAGCGCGCGCACCGGCACGTGGCCCTCCATCACGAGGATCAGGTTCTCGCCGTGCGGCATGAAAACCAGGTCGTGTGCGTAGAAGCAATGCAGCATCGGCGACAAGAAGGTGTGCAGGTAGCGTCGCACCCAGGCGGTGGCGTCCAGCCCCGAGCGCTGGATCAGGTGCGCCAGCATCGATTCACCCTGCGCATCGACGTGCAGCAGCGCCGTCATCGACATCAGCTTCTGCCCCGGTTTCAGCAGCGGCAGCGGGCTTTCTCGCCAGAGCGCCGAGAACATCTTGCGGTACGCGCTGTCTTTGTCGACGGCCGCTTCGATGTAGCGGTTGCGGTAGCCAAGCGATGCCACTTCGCGCAGCACCATGAAGCCGTAGGCCTGCAGCGTCTCGTCGCCTTGCACCAACGAGTGCACCCACTCGTTGATCGCCGGTGTGCCCGACATGTAGTACGGCGACAGCCCGCGCATGAAGCCCATGTTGAGGATCGACAGCGAGGTCTTCACATAGCGCTTGGTTGGCTGGCTGATGTTGAAGAAGGTGCGGATGGACTGCTGAGCCTGGTACTCGTCCTCGCTGGTGCCCAGGAACACGATGTTTCGGTTGGCCACGTCGGCCGCAAAGCCCATCGCCAGCTTGTTGGCCCACTGCCAGGGGTGCGCCGGCATCAGCCAATAGTCCTCGGCGTTCAAGTCCATGGCACGCAGCTTGGCGTGGAACTGCGCCAGCAACTCCGGGCCCAGTTCCTCGGCCATCAACTGCTCGTGGCTCAGGCCCGAAATTGAATTGAACTCGGCGTGCGTGCGGCTCACGGCCAACCACACCACCGAGAAGCGCGCTTCGGCCTCAGGTGCATAGGCCGCGTAGTCCTTCGCGTCGAAGCCGATGCGGCCGTTGTTGGCCACGAAGCCCGGGTGGCCTTCGCTCATCGCCGCCTCGACCGCCTGGAAGTTGGCATCGACCAGCGCCGCGCTCGACCGCTCACCGATCGTCAGCTTGTAGGCAGCGCCATACAGCGTGCTGCTGATCTCCTCCAGGTAGATCGGCAGCAGCTCCGGCTTCAGGCCCAGCGTCTGCTTGAACTCGATGATGAAGGCGAGCGCATCCAGCGTCGCGGCTTGCCCGTCCAGCGTCTTCTCGACAGACATCGGGTCGACACGCCAATGCCGCAGGGGCATTTGCTGCGCGTCGAATTCATAGACGGCGAGCCCGTCGGGCGAAACCAGGCGGTGGCGCTGCCAGCCTTTGCTCGAGGCTGGGCCCAAGGTCTCAGGCACCAGCACCTGCTCGTGCGCAAACTCGGCGATCGCCTTGCGGACGAGGTGGCGGTTGGCTTGTTGCCAAACCTCGGGTGCCAGGTGGGCGGCGGTGGGCATCGTGTCGGTTGGGCGGGTCATGTCGCAGCGTCCTCGGTCAGCGGTTGTTCAAGCGGTTGTTCAAGAAGCAGTGAATCGAATCGGGAATCCAGCGCCATCGCGCGCCGGAACTGTTCGCGGGTGCAGCTCGACAGCAGCGCTGTCTTGTGCGGCAGGGTCAGCGGTGCATGTACTTCGAAGCCCATCGCGGCGTTCAGTGCATGCACCTTGTGGTTGCGGATGTCGGGCTCCACCACCACCCGGCGGGCACCCAGCTGCTCGAAGATGAAGCACATCAGCGTGCGAAACACGTGCCGCGTGTAGCCGGGGATGGGGCCGGCGCTGGTGTGGGCTGGCCCGACGAAGAAATGCATGCCGACATCACCGGGCTGCACCTCGAAATGCGCGCCGAGCACATCGCGCGCCGGGTCGTAGCACTCCAGCACGAAGGCGTTGCGGCCCTCGATCTCGCCGACGCCGGCCAACGCGCGGCCGGAGCCGACAAGCTCGGCATACGCCGCCTCGACCTGCGCCACCGTGTGTTGCTGCATGCCCCAGAAGCTGGCTCGGGGTTGCGTGAACCATTGGTGCAACCAGGGCGCGTCGGCCGCCGGCTGCAGCGCGCGCAGCCTCGTGATCCCGGCACCGCGTGGCCGCCAGCCGCCCGAGGGAATGGTGTAGTCAATTTTTACGTTAGGCATGCTGGGCCTGCTGTTCTGGTAACGAAGACGTGGTGGTGTCGGCGGTGGCTTGACGAGGCGTCAACGCCCAAGGGCAGAGCGCCACCGTGATCAACCAACCCAATGCCGCAACCACAAAGATCAAGGGCGCGCCCATCGCCTCGATCAGCCAGCCGGCCGCCAAGGACGCGAGCAACACGCCCAGGTTCTGGAAGAAGTTCGCCAGCGCGTAGTCGGTGGCATAGGCGTCGGGCGTGCTGAGCTTGAACACGCTGGTCTCCAGCTTCACGATGCCCTGGAACAAGGCCCAGCCGAACAGGCAACGCCCCAGCAACAGCAACGGCACCGACGGAGCCGCCTGCAGCAGCAAGCCCGCCGCGCCGAGCAGCAGGTTGGGCAGCAGCGCGTCTAGCGGTTGGCGGCCATTGCGGCGTGCGCGATGGTTCATGCCCAGCCCCAGAAGTGCCATGGCCGCCGGCACCGCATACGCCAGACCCGCACCGACCTGGTCTGCCGAGCCCGTCAAGCCTTGCCAATAGCCGGTGAAGAACGGCCCGACGAGGTAGGCGCTGAAGTCGAACACCAGCATCAACCCCGCCAGGCGCCAGATGGCCGGGCTGGCCTTGCGATGCGGCTGCCGAACCTCCACCACCCGAACGGCGCGGCGACTGACCAACAGCCACGCGCACACCGCCATCTGTAGAAAGTCGCCCGCTGCCATGAACACCAGGCAGCCGGTGGCACCCCAGCTCTGAAGCAGCCCGCCCCCGACCGCCGCACCGGCGATGCCCACCAGGTGCACAACCACCGACAACACGCCCACCGTGCCAGCGTGCTGCTCCGTCGACTGCAGGCGCAGCAGGTACGGGTACATCAGCAAGTAGCTGCTCTTGCAGACGAACATCGCCATCGACAGCGCCCAGTACTGCCACAGCTCGGTCGCCTGGGTCGACATCAGGCACAGCACACCGGCAGCAGCCTGTGTCCACACCAGCAGGTGCAGCGTCTCGATGCTGCGCGCCACCCGCGCCCACAAGGGGAACGCCACCATCACCGCGAGCGAAATGCAGGCGACATAGGTGCCGGTGTGAAACTCACTGAGCACGCCGTAGCGCTGGGCAAAGAACTGCGGGTAGAAGGCAATCAGCACTGCGTCGCTGAAACAGGCCAGCGCCGACATCGCGATGACGCTGTTGCGCAAGGTAGGCGTCACGCCAGCACCTCGCCGATGGCCGTGGGCTCCTCGCGCACACGCTGCAGCGGCCCACCCACTGGGGGTTCGAAGTGCTGCAGCGCAATGCGCTCTTCGACCGGGTAGTGGTCGACGCCGGTCAGCTCTTTCACCAACGCGGCATTGCGCAGGCAGCTCATCCCCAGATCCGGGCTCGTCAAGCCCAGCGCATGGAAACCGGCGTTCTGCACGAACACCTCGCGGCCGGTCGCGTCCACGCTGTGGTTGGGCGCCTGCTCGTAGCGGCCATGCTCGTCCATGCGCAGCCGACCACGCAGCCCGTCGACGAACGCAGGCACGCGGTGTGCGTAGCCGGTCGCGAAGATCAAGCCGTCGGTGTGGTGCTGGTAGTTACTTTGCAAGTCCGTGTGCCTGAAGCGCAGTTCGTACTCGGCGCTTTCGGGCTCGAACTGGCAGCTCTGAAGCTCGCAACCGGGCAACAGGAACGTGCGCAGGTTCGCCCCCTGCGCCTGCTCCTCCAGCAGGTCATAGATCGCGTTGATCAACTGCGCGTTGATGCCATGCGTGATCGGCCGCTGATCGCGCAACAGGCGTTGCCGTGCGGCCACCGGCAGGCGCTGGAAGTGCCGCGCATAGTCGGGCGAGCTGAGCTCAGTCGTCAGCTTGGCGTACTCCATCGGAAAGAAGCGCGGCGAGCGGGTGATCCACTGCAGCGCGTAGCCGTGCTGCGGCTGCTCGCGCAGCAGGTCGTGCACGATCTCTGCCCCGCTCTGCCCGCTGCCGATCACGGTGATCGAGCGCCTGGTTTGCAGACGGCGTTTGTGCTGCAGGTAGGTGCCGCTGTGGATCAACGCCTGGTGCGGCTCGCAGCAGGCCGGAAAGCCCGGTGTCGTGCCAATGCCCAGCACCAGCTTGCGCGCACGGTGGGCAAACACGCCTTCGCGCCCGACACCACTGACGATGTAGTGGCCACTGGCCGTATCGTGCTCGATCTGCCGCACCTCGCTGCCGAAGCGCACCGATTTCAGCTGCGTGCAGGCCCACTGGCAGTAGCGGTTGTACTCGCGCCTCGTGAGCGTGTACTGCTCGCGGATGAAGCGCCGGTACAGCCGCCCGTCCTGCTTGCAGTGGTTAAGGTAGCTGAAGCGGCTGGTCGGGTCGGCCAGCGTCACCAGGTCGGCGAGAAACGGGTTCTGCAGCGTGGCCTCGGGCAGCATCAGGCCCGGGTGCCAGTTGAACTCGGGCTGTCGCTCGAGAAAGAGGCAGCGGTACTGGGCCAACGGCTCCAGCAGGCAGGCGAGCCCCAGGTTGAAGGGCCCGAGGCCGATGGCAATGACATCGTGGACAGATTCGGTCTGCATGACGCTCCGGTGAAGGCTGTTTCACCAGAGAAGACGAGTCAGCAGCCGATTTGTTCGGCCGACCCGAACATGTCGGCACAGTGCTACCGCGCGTTACCGCCTGCCACGGCGAGGTGCGGGTCAGCTTTCTGTTTGAGCTTGCCGCGAGGCAGCAGTTGCCGCAACCGCGTGCCGGTGCGGCAGCAGGAACAGCGTGGCCAACGCGATGACGCCCAGGCTCGCCGACAACCACAGCGCATCGGCGCCCCACCGGTCCAGGCACACACCGAACAACCATGGCGCCAACGCGTGGGCCACACGCGCCGGTGCCACGAGCAAGCCCTGGCGTCGCCCGTAGCCATGTGCGCCGAACAGCTCCAACGGCAAGGTGCCTTTGGCGATCGTGAGGATGCCGTTGCCTGCGCCGTGCAGCAGGCCAAACACGGCTGCCGCCGGTGCCCCCACCACGGCCAGCACCAAGACGCCGAGTGGATGCAGTGCCACCGCAAAACGCGCTGACCACACCGGGTGCACACGGCGCAAGAACCCGAACTCCATCAGCCGCGCCGCCACCTGCGCCGGCCCGATCAGCGCACCTACCGCCACCGCGGTGGCCAGCGTGGCGCCGGCGGCCTGCAGCAGCCGCGGGAAGTGCGAAGCCATCGCCGTGCTGATGAAACCCGTGGCGGCGAACATCAATGACAGCAAGACTGCCGTACGCAGCGTGCCCTGCGAGGCCACCTCACCACCATTTGCTGCGGGGATCGGCGCCGGCGCTGGGTGGGGGTCCACCCGCTCGACACTCGGCAGCAGTGCATTCAACGGCAGCCCCAGCAGCAACTGCAACCCCGCCCACACAAAGCAGGCGCCACGCCAGCCGAACTGCGCTTCCAGCAGCGTTGTCAACGGCCAGCCCACCGTGCTGGCAAAACCGGCGATCAAGGTGATGCCGGTGATCAGGTTGCGTGAGTCGCGACCGTGCAGCCGGACCAGCGTCGCGAACGCAGCCTCGTACAGCCCGCTGCCCATGCCGATGCCCAACACCACCCAGGCCACGAACAGGCCCAACGCGCCGTCGGCCAGCCCGAGCAGCGCCAGGCCCAACGCGAACACCACATTGCTCGCCATCAGCACCGGCCGGCCGCCGCGCTTGTCGATGGTGCGGCCGGCGTACGGGCCGACCAATGCAGACACCATCAACGCCGCCGAGAACGCAGCAAACACCGTAGGTGTCGACACGCCTAAGTCGCGCGCCATCGGCGCGGCCAGCATCGCCGGCAGGTAGTAGGTCGATGCCCAGGACAAGGTCTGGGCACTTCCCAACACGGCGACGGTGCCGGCGCGCTGATGCCAGCCGATCCTCATCCGCAGCATGCTGCGGTGGGCGACGCCGCGCCGGTGCTCTTGGTCGTGGGGCCGCAGCATACCGACTTGGGCGCGGAAGCCTCAGCGACCACCGCCACAGGCTGCGGCTTCGCACCACTGCCGCAAGACGCAGGGCCACAGCCGCCGGCCCTGGCGGGCTGAGCAACAGCAGCCACTGGCTCAAGGTTGGCGGTAGCGCCGCAACAGCCACCCTCGCCTTGCACCGCCTCCGGCTCGCCGATCCCGCACACGCCCGTCTCCGGCAACTCCAGCTCGACCCGGTCGGCGGCCTCGATGTCGCCGGCAATTGCCGCCACCACCGAACGAACCTGCTCGAAGCCGGTTGCCATCAAGAAGGTCGGTGCGCGGCCGTAGCTCTTGACGCCGACGGTGTAAAGGCCCGGCTCAGGGTGCGCCAGCTCGCGGTGACCGTGCGGGCGTACGGTGCCACAACTGTGCAGGTTAGGGTCAATCAGCGGGCCCAGTGCCTCGGTCGACTCGAGCCAAGGGTCGAGCTTGACGCGCAATTCGCTGGCCAGCGTCAAATCAGGCCGCTGGCCGGTGGCGCAGACGATCTCGTCGATGCCCTCCAACCGCAGCGGCTGGCCCTTGGCGTCCAGGCCGATCACGGTCAGCTGGCCATTGTCGCGGCGCAGCTCGGTGATCCGCAGCCCAGCCACGTAATCCAGGCCACCCGCGTCACGCAAGCGCCGCAGCGAGGCCCCAAGTTGCCCGCGCGCCGGCAGAGCATCCGCCGCGCTGCCGAACAGACGGTTCAATACCGGCGAGCGCACAGCCCAGGCCAGTTTCGTGGCCGGCACCTGTTGAGCCAGATCTGCCAGGTACAGCAGCGCATTCGCCGCCGAATGCCCTGCGCCGACCACCAGCGTCTTCTTGCCGGCATAGCGGCTGCGCTCGGCACCCAGGATGTCCGGGATGCCGTAAGCGATCTGCGTTGCAGCGGCGGCCTCGCCGATCGCCGGCAAGCCGTTGGCGCCGAGCGGGTTGGGCGTGCTCCAGGTGCCGGTGCTGTCGATCACCGCCCTTGCCCGCAGCTCGAACACCTCGCCGTTGCGCTGGGCACGGATCACGAACGGCGCCGTCTCGCGTCCGGCGCTCTTGACCTTGTCGAACCCCTCACGGCTCACGCCCAGCACACGCGTGTTCAGCTGCAGCGCCGCCGCGACCTGTGGCAGCTGAGCGAACGGCACCAGCACCTGCTCGACGACTTCGCGCGCCAGCGGCAGGCCATCCGCCGGCGGCGCCTGCCAGCCGGTCGCCACCAGCAACCTGGCTATGCCGTTGTCGACGTTGTACTGCCACGGCGAGAACAGCCGAACATGCCCATAGTCCAGAAGGTTGGCACCAACCTGGGCACCCGCCTCCAGCACGACGAACGGCAAGCCACGTTCGATCAGCTTGGCCGCGGCCGCCAATCCCACCGGGCCTGCGCCCAACACGGCCACAGGCAGCTCGGCGTTGAGACCCACCGCTGCGGGCGGCACTAAGGACAACGCCATGAACGCGGCGCAGGCCGGGCACGCGCCCTGGAACTCGGCCGAGGCTTTCAGCGCCGCGGGCGCGTCGTCGATCTTCATGCGCTTGAAGCCGACCTGGGCGAAGTACTCCGGCGCGGTGACTGTCAGCAGGTACAGCGTTTGGATCTGACGGCGCCGTGCCTCGTGGATCAGCCGGTCGACCAGGAGCTTGCCGATGCCCAGTTTCTGCAAGCCCGGCAGCACCGAAACCGAGCGCAGCAACGCGATGTCGCCGTAGACCTCGGCACCGGCGCAACCGATGACCTCGCCGTTCGACAGCGCCAGCAGGTAGTTGTTCAAGTGCGCCTGGGCGCCGTCCAGCGGCAGCTTGTTCGCTTCCAGCAGCGCGGCCACCGCCGGCCAGTCGGCATCGCTGCCCTGGCGCAAGGTGATGTTCGTGTTCAACGACATGATCGAGATTCCTTCGCTTCGGCCGGCGGGAGGCAGCAGTTGGCTGCGGTGTCCTCGCGCAAGGCCTTCATCAACAGAAGCAGGGACTGTTCCACGCCAGCGCGTTCGCGCTCGCCCAGGGCCCCCAGCAGTTGGTCGGCATGCTCATCGAGCGTGCGGTTCAGCTCGCCAACGGTGCGCTCGCCTTCGGCGGTGAGCGTGACGAGCCAGCTCCTTGCGTCTTGCGGGTTCGGCTCCTTGGTGACCAGTCCACGCTCGACCATCGCGTCGACCGCGCGCGACACCCAGCTCTTCTCCAGGCACACCCGCGTGCCCAGCTCCACCAGCGACAACGGCCCGGAGCGGCTCAGCTCGGTCAACAAATGGCATTGCGTGTTGGTGGTGCGGCAGCAATCGGCCACCACACGCTGGGCGCGCGTGTACAGGCGCGCCACCTCGCGCAACAAACCGCCTGCCGACCCGCTGGAATCTTTCATTTGGGTGTGAATAGCAACTATGTGGGCGCATCTTCGGTTCGTCTCATTTGGTTGTCAATAGCACCTAGTTGGGCCAAGAAAACGGGGCAATGCCCCGTGTTGACTAGCCTCAGCCCGTCCGCGTTGCGGTCGCCGAGGGCTCCAGCCACCGGCTGACCAGCACCGCCAGCCCAGCCCCCACCAGCTCGGCCACCACGAAGCCCGGCACGCTGCCGGGCGCGATGCCGGCAAAGCTGTCGCTGAACATCCGCCCGAACGCGGCAGCCGGGTTGGCGAACGAGGTCGACGCGGTGAACCAGTAGGCCGCGCCAATGTAGGCCGCCACCATCGGTGCCACGCGAGCCGCCGGAGCGCGCAAGATCACCAGCAACAAGCCGAAGGTCGCAACGCCTTCAGCCACCCACTGGCCCGGGCCGCTGCGCAGCTTGGCCGAGAACTGCACGATGCTCATGTCGAACATCGCATGCGCGAGCCAAGCGCCCAGCACCGCACCGGCGAGCTGGGCCACGATGTAGGGCAGCAGCAGCGAGCGCGCCAGCGCGCCACGCCCGGCCATCACCAGCGAGACGGCCGGATTGAAATGCGCTCCGCTCAGCGGCCCGAACACCTCGATCAGCACATACAGGCCACCCACCGTGGCCAGCGTGTTGGCCAGCAGCGCCACCGCCACGTTGCCACCGGCCAGGCGCTCGGCCATCACGCCTGAGCCGATGACCACCGCGAGCAACAATGCGGTGCCCAGCAGTTCGGCCAGCAGTTTCTGCCTCGTCGACACCGGCATGCTCAGCCCCGCGCGATGTCGGCCAACGCTTGTTGCAGCTCGGCGTTGCTCATCGTGTCCAGCGGCAGTTGCAGCAGCTGCAGCATCCGGTAGCCGATGGCCTGGCGCGTCAGCTCGAAGGCGCTGGCCTTCTGCGCCTCGGCAGCATTGGACGGATCGGGGTAGCCCCAGTGCACCTTCACCGGGCTGCCGGGCCAGTAAGGGCAGGCTTCAGCCGCTGCGCTGTCGCACACCGTGATGACGATGCGCATCTCGGGCGCGCCCTCGCCAACGAACTCGTCCCACGACTTGCTGCGGTAGCCGCTCGTGTCGACGCCGGCGTTGCTGAGCGCTTCCACCGCGAACGGGTTGATACGGCCGCTCGGCGCGCTGCCTGCGCTGTAGGCCCGCACGTCCTTGCCGAGCTTGGCGGCCCAGTGGTTCAACATGCCCTCTGACAGCACGCTGCGCGCCGAGTTGTGGGTGCAAAGAATCAGGACGTTGGTGGTCATGGTCGAACGAAATACGAGGGAAAGATGATTGGCGTCAGACCCGGCAGCACGGCGGCATGAAAACGGCCAGCAGCTGATTCACGTACGAGCCGGTGGCCGGGTAGCCACTGCTGCTGCCAAACAGGCCAATGCGGGCCGGCCGCGCAGCACCGCGCGGGTGGCGAAAGGTGCCGAAGACGTGGTCCCACACCACCAGCGCGCTGCCGAAGTTCGAGTTCGCCTCGGACGGCCGGGCCGAGTGATGCCAGCGGTGCAGTTCATTGGTGCTGAACAGGTGGTTCAGCCAACCGCTGCGCAGGTCGACGTTGACATGCTGCAGCATCAACACCGGCTGCGTCAGCGCAGTGGCGCCCAGCAGCACATCGGCCGGCGCGCCAATCAGCCACAAGGGCAGCAGGCTCACCAGCGTGTTCAGCGCGTGGTTTAGTGGGTGGAAGCGGAAGTTGTTGAGCCAGTACAGACGCTCGCTGCCATGGTGAAGCGCATGCAACCGCCACAAGCCACCCAGCGTGTGGTGCGCGCGGTGCGACCAGTACTTGCTGAACTCGACCCACAGCAGCACCGCCAGCACTTGCGCCCCAAACGGCGCGCCAGCAAGAAACCAGTCCGGCAGATCGGGCCGGCCCATGCCCCACCAGAGCGTGATGGCCAACACCGGCATCGCTGCTTTCAGCAGCGGGTCCACCAGACCGATCAAGACCGTGGCGCTGGTGGCGTCGGTGGCCACGTCGTTCCGAGCTTGCAACCAATGCGGGTCAAAGGGCGTGAGCCGCTCCAAGACCGCACCAGCGATCAGCGTAAGCACACTGCTCGCCAGCACCACGGCCTCCAGCGGCCAGCCCCAAGCGCGACCGATGCCGAAGGCGGCAAGGCTGCCGCCCACGGCAAGCGCGTACAGATGCCGCGTCAGAAAGCCGAGCATGGCGCTCAGCAGCAGGACGAAGCCGGCTTCACGGCGATGCCGATCGGCTTGCCGCGCGGTGCCGCCATGGCGCAGCAGGCACTGGCCTCAGTCGCTTCGGGCGCTTTCTCGCTGAACACGGGGATGTTGTCGAGCGTGTGAAAGTGTTCCCACGCAATGCCTTGTGGGTCGGTCACCCAATGCTTGTCGCTGCGGGCATAGCAACAGGTGGTTTCGCCCACGTCCTGCAGCGTCAGGTCCGCGGCTTCGGCCTGGGCTTTCAGTGCGGCCAGCTCTTCGGCGGTGTCGGTCTGGATGCCCAGGTGATCGACGCCCGGTTGGCCACCGCGGGTGGAGATGGCGAAATTGATGCGCGGGTCCTCGATCATCCACTTCGCGTAGTCGCTCTCGACGCGGGTGGGTTCGGCGCCGAACATCTTTGAATAGAAGGCGATGCTCGCCTGCAGGTCTTCGACATGGGCGTGGACATGGAATCGCTTCATGGCTTCTCCTTCGGGGTATCAGCAGCAGGACGCTGCGTTCTTGCCGACAGCGCAGGCGGCGCCCTGGCAGCAGTTCTCGGTGAGGTAGCCGAGCAGCGCGTTCATCTGGTCGAACGCGGCCCGGTAGATGATGTGGCGGCTGGCGCGCTCTTGCGTCACCAGGCCGGCGTGCGTCAGCTCTTTCAGGTGGAACGACAAGGTGTTCTGCGGCACGCCCAGCGCCTCAGCCATCGTGCCGGGCGTCAGGCCCTCTTGACCCGCAACCACCAGGGCCCGGAACACCTGCAGCCGCAACGGTTGCGCCAGCGCAGCCAGGGCTCGAACGACGTCTTGTTCTTCCATAATTCAACGATACTGGAAATATTGAGTCAACGCAAGCGGGCATCCCTCGGCCCGGTCAAGCCGGCCCGGTGCCCCACAGCGGGCCAGTTTCAGTTGAAGATTCGGGCCTGCCCGTCGCGCAGTGCGCGTTCGAGCTGCTCGGTCGAGCGCAGCTGGGCGCCCTGCCCGCTCAGGTCGATGTTGGCCTGCTCGGCAATGGCGCTCGCGGTTCGTCCGTCAGAGGGCCAGGTGCCGTGCGCGTCTTGCGCGATCACGACGTCGAAGCCGTTCGCCAGCGCCGATTTGGCGGTGTTGCTGACGCAGAACTCGCTCTGCAGCCCGCACAAGACCAGTTCTTTGGCTTGCAGTTCGTCCAGCATGGCGGCGAGCCTGGTGCCGTCAAACGCGCTGGACTCACGCTTGGCCACGAACAGGTCGTCGGCTTGCGGCGCCAGCGCCTCGTGCAGCTCCCAGTGCGGCGTGCCCAACTCGAACACCTGCCCGTCCTCGGTGTGCTGGATGAACACAATGGGCGTGCCGCCCGCGCGTGCGGCGCGCACCAGCCGCGCGGCGTTGTTGATCAGGCTGTCAGCGGCATCGACCGGCGGGCAGCGCACGCCATCGAATGCGCCACGTTGCAGATCGATGACAAGCAAAGCGGTTGGGGTCATGGGAGCCTCGGATGCAAGTTCGTGAATAAAGGGTTACGCACCAGCGGCCGGCCGGGCTATCGACGCCTCGATCGACGGCCAGATGATCGCCTGCGCGACGATGACGTTTGTGCCGTTGAAGGTGGCCGCCGGCGATCCATACAGCTTGTAGCCCATCGCAACGGCTTCGCTGACACGGCGGCAAAAGGCCGCGTCGTCGGCACCAGTGAGCAGGCGGTAGGTGGGCAGGCCTTCGGGTGGCAGCGTGGGTTCCATCATGGCGGCGGGCAGTGACAAGCGGAGGCGCTAGTTTGCCTCGGCGTGGACCGACCTGTTGTACGCCTGCGCGTAGGCAGCGTGGGCCGCGTGGGCCGCGTGGTTGAGGGGCGCACACCGCCAAGTGTCAACTTCGGTCAACCCAGCCTCGTGCACAGGGCCGGGCAGATTGCTGCACTGCTGGATCAGCGGCAGACTGCGTCGCCCACAGGGCTTCCATTCGACCCGCCGCGGGCCGAACTCAGTGGGGCCTAACGCTTCGTTACCGAGTCACTTCTTCAGATTCGATTTAGGGGCGATGCGCGCGCACTCCCCGCCCTACGATCCCTCGCGCCGGCAACCCGGCATCGCTTGTCCCTTCATTCCCCCAAAGGAGACTTCATGAAACTGAGCCGTCAACTCCTCGCCGCCGCGCTGGCGACGATCGCCTTCGCCAGCCCGGCCCTCGCCGGCACGTCCGCGCTGACCAAGGTGGGCGACCTGAGCGAGGCCACGCGCCCGCACGGTGTGCCGCTGGACTATGTGGTGACGCCCAACGGGTTGTTCCACCCCTCGTGCGTGGTGCAGGTGGCCGACGATGAGCGCGTGACAGCCAACGGCGCCGTGGTTCGCCGCGATGGCAGCGAGGTGGCCAGCAAGTCCGCCGCCTGCACGCACCCGCGCTTCGTCGCACGCGCCGGCACGGTCGCGCGCATTGAGCCCAACGGGGAGCAGCCTGCCTTCGACGGCTGGGTGGCCGACAGCAACTCCAACCCCAATGTCACACCGCCAGCCAAAAAGATGGTCGCCACCTTCGGCGTGCCCAGCGGCCCGACCACCAAGAGCGGCCAGGTGCTGTACTACTTCCCCGGCCTCGAAGACGGCGGCGCAGTGCAGACCATCCTGCAACCCGTGCTGGCCTGGAACGGCTTCGGCGACTCGCGGTGGACGATGACGAACTGGAACTGCTGCAAGAGCGGCAAGACCTATCACGGCTCGACCATCGCGGTGAACACCGGCGACAAGATCAAGGGCTCGATGATCGGTGCCAACTGCACCAACGGCGTCTGCCCCAACTGGACGATCAAGAGCGTCGACAAGAACACCGG
>Ga0307515_10008893_pt1 | contig 19509 bp, 12 predicted proteins | sample 17_EM_MG_FD_194513 | JGI IMG/M metagenome (GOLD analysis project Ga0307515, IMG submission 194513) | Populus trichocarpa ectomycorrhiza microbial communities from riparian zone in the Pacific Northwest, United States - 17_EM | ecosystem: Host-associated > Plants > Roots > Unclassified | place...
TGTTCTTCAATCCAGACCCGGCTTCTAGATTGCGCCTTGTTCCAATTGAAGGCAAGTCACAGGATCTGTTCAATTCTTGTTATAGTATTGACAAGAATCCTTCAAGGTCCATGTACTGATGACACGCCGGTCATCATACAGACTGTCCGTCAGAATGCGGTTTGTCATGGGTGCACGGTGAAGCCAGAGGTTATTACAGTTGAACCTTCAACTGTATCGCAATGGTCTCAGCCGATCAGTGCCGTTCGTGGGCCCGATGCAATCGCTCAAAGTGCCGCCGCTGCACCAATGACTCAAGGATTAGGTGTCCAACCCACTGATCCATTCCATCTCAGTCACACCTTTTCTATGGCCCCAAGGACCTTCGACCCCTCCCAACTCCCTTCCATCCCACCAGATGGTATCTTTACCCCTAGCAAAGGCATGGGGCTCTACGAGAGCAATGCGCAGAGCCTTCCATTCAACTTGTTCGCTGCCCTGGAGTCCGACCCCCTCTCATTCATGCCACCATTCCAACATTTCCCCAGCCAGAAGCGAGTTTCCCCATCGTTACCAGCCCAGGATGAGCGACTCAAACACCGGAAACTTGAGACAGGTGACAAGCATCTGGTCAGCCAACAAGTGGGGGCTCGTCAGGCTGACCATCGCACCATGGCTGTCGCTGGTAATGTTCAGACAACTGAGCTGAATCTCCCAGCTGCAAACCAAGGGCCAGCCAATGCCAGCATATATCCTATCCCATCCTCCTTGTTACATCGTCCCCAAGGGATATCTGACAGCAAGTATATCAGGCTGCTTCAGGCGAAGATCGTGGAGAGTGATGTACCATCGCTTCATTTCTAGGGTGATTCGCACTGGTTCCCCTTTCCTTTCATCACCACCTTTCCATTGTTCCATTTCTTGGCACATCAACAAGTGTATTCGAGTAAAATAGAATTTAGTTCCAATTTATTAGTGCATACGAGTGGATGCCTCAAACTTGACAAAAAAAGGTGATTTCACCCAAATTATAGAGCCACATCTCCTATGTCTCTGAATTCTGTCTCTGCACGCGGACTTGCTGATTGTACGATTTCGTCCATTTTGATACAGGCTTCGCGGTATGATGAAATTCATGGATTATATCTCCAACTCGTTTCTATGAGTGCTATATGCAATGATAAGCTATGAGAGCTGATCCAACAATCGCCAATTCGTTCGTACGATTCGGTCTATTTCGATAGGGGCTTTGCTGCATAATAAGCTGCATGGATTATATCTTCAAATCGATTATATGAGTGTTATATGTAATGAGAAACCGTGAGAGGTGACTCAACGTTCGCCAATTTGTCTGTGCGATTTGATGATTTTGATAGGGTCTCTGATATGGGATAAAATACATGGATTATATCTCGAGTTCACGCATGTGAGTGCTATATGCGATTATGCTGATCCCACGACTGCAAATTCGTGCTCCCCTATGGGCTCGTTCGTTCATGCGATTTCGTCCATTCCGAGTGACAGGGCCTTCGCTATGTGTGTATTACATCTCTAATCCATCTATATGAGTACTGTATGAGTACTGTATGCGATTATGCTGATGCCATGTTCACCAATTCATGCTGCCCCTATCGGCTCAGTTTCACGCTCGTTCTGCTCGTTCTCACTCTGGAAGCGACTGTACACTAATAGGTACTATATTATACTCATACTAGCTACATATACAATGATTTTGTATGTGGAATTTGAGAAAAACGCAACCCCCCCTGAAACTTCGTCGTTTTGCTGCTCACGCTGGGGTGTGGAGTGTGAAAAAAAAATTGCGTATACCAGGCTCTCTCTCTCTCTCTCTCTCTCTCTCTCTAGCTCCATCGATGGAGTGATCAATCTTTGCCCTTTGCCCATCAGGAGCTCATGTCATTCTTATACTCTCTAGAGAGAGAGAGAGAGAGAGAGAGAGAGAGCGAGCGAGAGGAGAGGAGGAAGAGTGAGAGTGAGAGTTGGTTGGCCGGGTCCCACCCCGGCCTACCCTATTGGCCCCACGCGTACCAACCTCCCCTGGTGCCCCACCACCCCTGGCCCACTCTATCGGCCCCACACGTGTCAACTGCCCCGGCCTACCCTATTGGGTGAACGCGTGCCAACCACCCTGGCCTGCCCTATCGGGCGGCCGCATGGTGGCCGTCCTACCCTATCGGCCCAACGCGTACTGTATGGGCCTGCATCGGTCGTCAGGTCCCCCGCCTCCAGCAGTCATCGAGCATGCCATCTTAGAGCACACAAATGTTTCTCTCATTTTTTACAGCCCTTTCGGCAGCCCATAGAGGATTGTCAGGGCTGCGGGAACGTGCACACGCACGCGCAGTAGATATATTCAGGTAAATTAGGAATAAATCTATTTACCTCTCCAGTGATTAGTCTTGATGTAAATAGTGGAATTATGTAAATATCTTTCACGAAATCACCTGTTCTAGGCCGCCGCGTGCACCCAAAAAAATTCCAAAAAATTCCAGATAAATTCGAAATAAATTCCAAATAAAATGATTAAATCACAGATAAATACACAACTAGACTACAATCAGGTATTTTATATTATGTATGGGCCGTATTGGGGCCCCTGTTGTTTGGAACTCCACTGCGCGTCGTCGTGATGGCCTCCCTTCAAGCCAACGCCTTGTCATGACGCTCTCTTCAAGCTGACGCCACGTCGTGACGGCCTCTCTTCAAGCTGACGCTGTGTCAGGACAGCCTCTCTTCAAGCTGACGCTGTGTCCCACATTGACAGCCCATCATGACGACCTCCCTTCTAGCTGACGGTCTGTCATGACGCTCACTTCAAGCTGACACAGCGTCATGACACCTTCTCTTCAAGCTGACCAAGCTGACAGCCCATCGTGACGCCCTTGATTCAAGCTGACGCCGCGTCTTGACTCGAGCGGACGGCCCGTCGTGACGCCCTCCCTTCGAGCTGACGCTGCGTCTTGACTCGAGTGGATCGTCCGTCATGACGGCCCCCCTTCAAGCTGACGACCCTCCTTCGAGTCGACGGCCTGTCATGACGGCCCTCTTTCGAGTTGACAGCGTGTCATGACGATGCTGACGCGCTGTCACCTTCTGCAACTTACATTTTTTTCCTAGATTATCCAGACGATGTAATTGATACAATGAGTTATATTTTTTTTATTCATGCTATCCTATAATGTATACAAAAATTATCGCGGCCCAAAGAGCCTGCTCATAAGGGGCCATGAGGGTGGTGAGATGAAGACAGCCATCAGCATCAATGTTGACTGCTGACTGCTGACGGCGGACCCCTTCAGGGGGGTAAATCTACTAGGCAGATTGGGGCCTGAAAGGCCCCAGATTAGAGTGCCCGAGGTGTTGGGAAATGGAGGGGCAAACACAAAAGCAGCAGTGGGCGGCGGGGTCCAATTCATGAGTTCGACTACTGCTTCATTTGTGATGAAGATTTCCACCCTTTTACAAGCATAAGCATCTCAAACCCTGGCCATAGAAGAGGCTCTTGGGTATCTCTCGGAAGGTCCTTGACAGGCAGGAAGCGAAGGACCATGTTCTTGGTGAGGGCCAGGCACGTACAATGAATAAAATAAAGAAAATCAGGTACGGTTATCCACGGCAGATGGTATTTTTGACACTGGCATCAGTGAGAATGACGGGTTGGTTATTCCCAGCAAGCGTGACTTTCCTGCATCAGAGTTTAACACATTCTCTGCTTGCGGGCAACTGAGTAACCATTTTCTCGATCTCTGGTACACGATGAGTGTGAGAACTACTAGAAATAGTGACCTCGCACCGCTTGAGGGGCTCAGCAGGTTGACCTTGTGCCCAATGCCCCCAGGCATAAGAGCGGTCGCTGGGATTGGCGGCGGAGATGCAGGTTCCTCGACAGTCTTGGTCACCTTAGACTTTGAACCCTTCTCCAACATCCCCTTCCTCTCTCTTGCGCTTGGCGCCTCCGTTTCCTGCAGCGGAAGCGAGAGCGCCATCTTCCATCGCCTCCTGAGTATGGGCCCGAAGGGTACGTGGTCTCTTCGACTCGCCGGTAAGCATATGGATAACCCGCTGAAGCTGGAGCCTTCCTCCACCTTTCTTCTTCAATTCGCCTCTAGCCGCATGCCAATAACAGCAGGGCACTCCTGCAAATCATCATTTCCACTGAAGAGGTACTCGAATCTCGTTGCTCCACCCCTCCCGAACATCTGCCACCTGCCACCCTCTCGTCACACCGTCACAAACTCCCACGTGATGGCAATGGTAATATAAATAAGTACTAATAAATCAAATTTATTATTTATAAAAATGGCCAACGGCGTGACGGCCGTTGGGTTTGAGCTGTTTGGAATGGTGCGTCAGCGAATAGGAAAACTATGGCTTTGAAAATTTATAATAATAAATTTATTTATTGTTGGAATATGACCAACGGGAGGCAGCGTTTGAGGCTGTGGCCAGCCATTTGAAAAGGTGCGTTGGCGAACGTAGTGAATAATTATATTAATACATATGAAATGGTGGAAAGTAGCAACGGTGCGGCGAGAGCTGCTGGAGCCGCTAAGGCTGCTTGCGAGGTGACCAGACGAGGACTGGTGCTTTGCAGGGAGGTCATATACCTGGATTAGACACGTAAGTGTCCTACGTCCTATGTCTTACACCAAGTACGCGTCCAACTCAACACCCTCGTTCTCGTCCACTGGTCTGCAATCGACGCTCCAGACGCTCCGGACGCTCCAGACCCGCTTTGCTTGCTCTTCTCCTTGTCACTTCACGCAAAGCTAGCTCCTGCGTATCATTACGGTTAGCACCAGATTTTCACTAGAATAATTCAAGGCAGCGAAAGCGCACTAACAGCTATTCCCGCGCATTCCTACACTTTTCCGACTCAGGTTACCACAGTACTTACAAAATCCTATTGACGTATGGCCTTCGACGCATCCTCCCTTCGCGTCTGCTGGTCGTCTGGTTGAGGTAAGCTCCAAGACTAACATTGGGGAGTCGGGGTTTGCGTGTCACGTTTGTGCTTGAGTCAATCGCAACCTCAGTAATTGTAAGGACATATATTTGCAATTAAATTTTGCACATTACGCGCACTACCGCCATTTTTATACATAATAATTTTTAATTGGTTAGTACGCGCCATTTCAATCATCACGTGGGGCTTGTGACGGTGTGACGAGAGGGTGGCAGGTGGCAGATGTTCGGGAGGGGTGGAGCAACGAGATTCAGATTTGTTATTCTTTTCTGCACGACTGGCAAGTCAGGATTTAGATAAGGAGTTGGAAGATGATAGGGCTGACATAAGAAGATCAATGTAGGTCAGCCACCCGAGTGGGACTCGCTATAGAACTTGGGTCTTGGTTGCATCCTTCCACACTTCGAGCGCTTGATCGGGCATGGGCGCTGGCGGAGTATAAGGTACCAAACACCTCGTGTCAACGTCACCTCTCCCGTTATCATTCACTAGGGTGCTCACGAAGTCCGCCAAGAAGTCTTCAAGTACATCGCATCCTAGGATCGCCTCCTAGGTACTTGCGAGTTGCATTGATTCCTCTATGAAGAACATGAAGCAAATCCCCATCCCCATCCTCCTCTGCACCCCATGTTAGACATTAGATTGCGCGACGGAGAACGGTACCAGCTGCCTGCCTTCCTCACCAAAACACTTCCGACGACCCCAGGCGGCGTGAGCCATGACCACTAGCCAAGGCCATCCAGACTCGATTAGAGGACGTTCATAGCCATCGGATGTTCGTATGCCCCTGAGAACAGATTCAACCACAGTTTAAGAATTCCATTCAGCTCACTCACCAGGCACGGTTTCAATAGCCTTAATCTCCACTCATACTGTTGAGGTGCGAAGTGGGCAGTCACGAAGGCCGGATAAGAATCGCTGGTCGTGGTGTTGTCTATTGTAATATGAGGAACCCCACTTACTGCAGGATATACTAGAGACTGACTGATATGGACCTGGCGCATACGTTCAGGACCGTGGCGTCGACTCTTGCAACAGCTCCGACTCTTGCCAAGGCATTTGGTGAACCCCCGATAGTCCCCATTTCCCACTCTTGCCATAACCTCCAAATTTCGTCGCTCTTCATTGTGGGGGCGATTAAAAACGTCAAAACATGGGGTTGTAGGCCCACAGCCCTTCGAGGTATGGGCCGCACCAACTTTTGAACACTTTCACGCATACGTCCGTCTCCCTATATATCCCTCACTTCTTCGGAGAGAGATTTACAATAGTTCAGGTCGACGAGTGTTTTGATTTGCAGTTTGAAAATCGGAATGCATTATGAGTTCCTCTCTTTCAAAAAGTACAAATATCTGGGAAGTACCAAGGAAAGTAGTATTAGTAGGCTTAGAGCAACATGTATGTATCTGGAAAGTAGGAAGAGTCTCCGCTTCCTTCGGCTCTGGAACCAACGGCGATTGACTCCCAACGTCTGGTGTTGGCATTAAGACAAGGTAGTTACAAAACTCATTTCGCATTGCTAGGGAATGTGATACTCTATTGTCCGTAAAGAGGTGCCGTGCCAGTGGTAACCTCCAGTGCAAAGAGATAGGAGCATAGTGACGAACCAACGTACTCCTGACAGGTCACTCGTGCGTGTACTTCTACTTGCGTTCACTGGTGATTGAACACTTGTGGGTTTCAAAAGAGTCACATTGCCGAATATGCTACAACGCGTATATTACATTTCAGTCAACGGAATAGTGTGGAATCGAGGATGAGCGGTGCATGCTGGCGGCAAATGGTATCTATAGATGAGCGCTGCGAGCCCCAGTATTGGGGGAAATCGGGTGATGGGACATGGCCATGCGAATGCGGTGTGTATGCTTGCAAGATTTGAGTGAACGGTGGATGGTGTGGAAGGATTGTGCTTCGTGCCTATGTCGGTTCTCAAAAAGTGATTTGAACGGCGGCAATAATACGAACATTGTGCTGCTGCAGAATAAGGTTACGATGTCGTTAATCATGATTTCGGTTGACTGGCTTTTGGCTCTTCAGGGAGGAGTCGGAATATTGGCGTCTTCACCGCCCAAGGCGGGGAGAGACGGGACTCGTGCTGGAGAAGTAAGGAGCCATCCACCAGATTCTCAACTGGAGTCTAGTTCCCACGCCTCCTGGCGCCTGTGCTCGGCGTTGGGGTCCCTTTGAGATTGACGTTCATGCGCTTGAAGTCGATGGGTTGCAGGATCCAGCCATCCATATCAAGCGACACCATATATTCCTGTTGAAATGGCTCCAATGGAGTGAAGACTGCGAAGATGGGATACGACCAGTGATGACCGTGAGTGAGATTGCAAGGGATTGATGCCTCGAATCCTGGAATGGTTTGTATAGCTTGAAGGCTATCTTTATAGGCATGCTGAAGTACCTTTTGTCAATACACCTCCAGCATCATGACGCAATGGATGCTCACTGAATGTCCATTAAAACGCAGTCGAGTTCTCGTTCCGCAGAATAACATTGATGGCTTCTTATCGGTTAGTGGCATGGGCTACTTGGTGGCCGTTAGACTCGAGACGCTTTTGGAGCATCTTGGCATTGATTGGATCGTCCTGCACTAGCCATTAGGATTACAAACGACCAAACGGGCAGCTGATTGGACGAACCTTCACAATAAGGATGCGGAGATGGTGACACTTTTGAATGTGCGATTGAAGAGGTTGGAAGTGAATTCGGCGAGTCCGTGCTTGTTGCTGCTGCCTCTGAGCTGAGACCATAGGAAGTCTCACACTAGTTTCGTCTACTTTGAGTGGTCGAATAGGGAACACAGAGTCTTCTACTTCGAGGTTTCCCTCTGACGGCGGCCTGACCCTTCGTGGTTGTGGTCGACGAGGCACTGGCCTGGGACTTGTCGAGGGAGCATGTGGGATCGTATGACTAGTTGAGATCGCCGATAGGGGGCTGTCGATCTCACTATTTCCGCCACTGACGCTTCCATCGTCCAGACTGAGGGTTGAGACATCTCGTTAATGGAACGCATTGGGTCGGCCACAGGGAGCGGCAGTAAGGAGCAAAGACGAGGTCCGTCGCCAATACGAGAATCCACTCGGAGGTACCGCCAAGGTATTCGATGATCCTCGTGACTACTGCTGTACCAAGACCTACAACACAATCAATATGAGCGAACATGGTTATTTCTGCTCACACACCTAACCCCGGCTTCCTGGTCTGTGGGAGAACCTGCTCGAACTCTCTGAAGATGCTCCCCGGCTTCTCGGCGGGATCCCACGACCATTATTGCTGATAACAACCCCGACTACAACGTATCCTTCAGCGCGGCGCCCGCCCGGTTCGTCAAATACGTGTGCTGCCATTGTGACGGATCTGTACGGAGTATACTTGACAGCATATGCAATGAGGTTGGAGACGATAGTTTCAACCTTCCTTGCACCTCCAGTGACGTATCTTGGGGTGCCTCCAGGGTACTCCAACTCGCGCCAGGCCGCCACCAGCCTAGGCGAGCATTAGCAGGGCCCAGCAGGTTCATATCATTTGTACGCACTGACAAACATAAGTCGCCTCATGAAGGGTGTTGAGAAAATCGAATGGTTCGTGGAATGCCATTTCCTTGCCAGGTTCTAATCTCTTCAAGTGCTACAAAAAAGATTGGGTGCTGCCCGTGTGATTGGAGTAGACCACATACGAGAAGATCATTAATGGTGAAGAGGAGTGCCTATGATCATATAAACGAGGAGGAACTGAAGGAAACTAAGAAGACTTACGTTTGAAGCCGCATGAGACCTCTCCAAATTCACCTGAGTGTCAGGACCGAGCCTTTATCGTCAAGGGATGGCTCCAAGTAGCTTGGGTGATATGTCTAGTCCATATATCCAGTGAATATGGGGGTCACCCACTTGGTGATCTGGTTTAACGGGGTTCCTACTAGGGGCCTTGAGCGTATGGAAGACGGGTGGAGGTGGTGAGAGATCCTACCTTGTAGGCTCCTCGAATCGACTGGGCTGGCTCTCCCCTCGCCCAAGCAGCTATTGAAAAGGAGCCCGGCCCTGTCGACAATGCCATGGAGTACAGTATCGCTGTCGGCGATGTCACCAACGCTGACCTCAAGAATGTCTTCCATAATCCCAATCTCGGTCTAGGTGGCGATCCCCCACTCCTGCTCATCGACCCCTTCCATTGATGCTGCAATATAAAGGTCATGGTGACTCGATGGAGCTGAGGGCGAAGGTGGACGGGGACGGAGACGGAGACGGGGAGAGAGGGGAGAGAGGGGAGAGAGGGGAGAGATGGGTCCGATTTATGGCGCCGCAATAAAGGCGAATAACAGGGAGAGGGGGGGTTCCGTAACGACCAACCAGCTAGCACAACTATGCAGATCAGAGTGGGTTGGGAAACAACAGAGAATAGAGAAGACGGTGTGTGATGGGGAGAGCAGACGCGGAGGAGGGCTGGCACATAAAACGGGATGGGGGTGGTAGGGAAGGGGGTTCGAAATGGAGATGGGAGGGAGTCCATAGTCAGGTTATTGTGATCGAGTGCTTTAGAATTCGTGAGAGCAGGGTAGTCTCTAGAACGAATTAAGGACATGGTAGAGAAGTGAGGTAGCGCGTTGTTGAGGGTCATGGATCTGGACGCGGCCAAACGAAGGTGTTGTCAGTTGGTCGTCATTGGATTGCTGCCCATGGAATCGGTATCATTGAGAAGTAGCAGTGGCGTTGGGTAGTAGTTAACCCATTCGAGTTACTTGTCGTTGCTGGTAAAATCATAGTCGGCCGCGGAAAAGTCAAGAAGATCGAAATGGGTTCGGTGTTGTGGTCGAGAGACGGAGTGCGGTTCTCAGGACGGCTCTGCTGCGGTCATTCTCGTGGTTTCTCCCACATGCGATGTTGACTAGATGTAGAAACGTGGAAATTGCAGCATCAAGGCGACAAGAAGGCGGATTTGCAACGCGAAGAAAAGGCTGGCTTTTTACTATATGAGAAAGTGGAGCATTTAGCACTTGCTCACTTTGGCAAAATGGTGTAATGCATACCTCTGATCCCCAGGTTTCTTCACTCTGCAGACGCGACCCTTCCTCGTCGTCGCGTCGCTAGAGGACTCGCCAAAGTGGTAGAAGAGTAGTGAGACCCGGACTTGACTGAGAGCCACCTTTCTTTGACGGCATGATCGATGCTGGAAGAATGACAAGTGGACGCAGAGTCTGAGAGTTGTTCGTCCCAGCCTCACATACGAAACCCCAACTCCGCCGTACTCTCTGCACCGTGCCCTTCTCGTAAGCACCGGACCCTTTTTTGGTACTATGCCCACTTATCTTGTTCCTTTTCCCTACGTCATGCATATGCATTTGTACTGTTATGGTACATGCATGTACACGTATGCTACGGCTGTAAATACATAACCCTAGATCGGTATTGGTATGAACCCAGTCGATCTTGGTTCCTTTTCCTTGACCCCGCCCGATCCAAGCGAGTTCCCTCGAACTCGCTTGAACATATCCAGGTGCTCAAAACGTGCCCTTGCTTAGCAGAACCACCGTACGTGACAGAGTCTTCGTTTTTGTCTGTCCTCGGAAGAGAAAAACTCGAAAGCGGCGTCGGGGGAGTAGCTTCAAACCTGGTGGGTCACCTTGGTGAAAGCGAGAGAACAGGGCGAGGGGTTGTGGAGGCAATTAATTTGGTGTGAGTGTGTGGCGAGCCGTGAGCATGGATGTAAGGGCGAGGTTATGCTTGGAGTGAGTCAAATTGAGGTCGGAATTTGAGCGGAGGACTGATGCCGCAAAGTGCTATGGTAAAGGGAACGGACGAGGCGAGGAGGAGAGGCGGGCACTAGGGTTGGTGGCGGTGTCGTGTGAGGGTTGGCAGTTTCGTCGTGAATATTATTGCCGATTGTACATTTAACGCGGCATCGATGCTCGGCCGTCCTTAATTGAAATCGCCGCGTGCTACGAAGCACACGGTTGGCTCGCGCTTCTTTGTCACCATTATTTGGAGGCGCCCGCATTCAGAAGCGCGTCTTTAGCTTTGGACGTTACAGGTGTAGCACTGATCCCAGGTTGCAGGTGGCCCTTGCACCTTCTCCCGTCTCCCTATCCTCGACTCTAAGTCTTCCAAGGCAAACCAACATGGCCACTCAAGAACCCAAGGCATTGTGAGCACCCAGACAGATAGCGCGCGCAGCATTGTTGTCTGACCACCGAAAAGCGTGCATTTAAATCGTGCGGCGCTTCACTCCGATCTGGGTCACACCGCTCATCTTGTGCGTCATACAGAAATCACTTTGCAAGATGGTACAAATTCGAGGTATCACCTGGAGTTGTTTGACAGAAACCGGAAGATAGGATTACAGACGAATGGTAATCGAACCTGGACACCTGTCCAACACTCGTATGTCCCTTGTATTCACTATAAACGCTCACTGAAGGCCCTGTGTTCGTAGTAATATTTCTCCGACATCCAAAATGCGTGTGGAGATCCAAAGGATCACCGGTCATATGTTTTGGAAGAAGATCCGGCCGGCGGACGATGCGATCGACCTACAATGGTATTCCAATGACTATTGGGACTCCACCGGACATGATTTTATTGTACAGAGTCAGTCGTGATGACCGATTAGTCCGCTCATGTCTAACAAAAGGTCAGAGGACATTCTCATTGGAAAGAATTATGTGCCTCTAGAAATCCGATTCTCTGCGGACGCTACCGTTCGTCGCATTGCCACAAGGCCCTCGACCAGCTAGCAATGTCCGCATAGAGTCATATGGAGACTCGATTTCTATATTTTACAAACACCGATGACGGTTTTCAGATTTACAATCCTGAGCCTGACGTCCCTATAGGCTATCAACAACCCCAATCGAATGGCCACTAATTGCCTCATTAGCGCGCTCTGCGTCGTCCTTACGGACGAATTGGAGGGACCTTGACCTAGGAAGACGTACGTATTAGGGGGAATAAAAAGTTGTACATCAGATGAGATGAGAATACGACCAAATACCGCGAAGAAGGTTCTCAGTGTGTCCTAAGACGAGCAGCACAAGCCCACCTACAGGGGCGCTCGGGCCTGGGGCCCGGTTGAACAAGTGCTCAATAACGGTACGAGTGTGGGGGCTTCGGTAGGCCCACTGTTGAACCTGAGCGGGAGTCAATTCAGGGGAGGCAAGGTGCCTGGGTCATTCGGAAAAGGGCCTTGCGCGATGCGGGCGACGAAACTGGGATGTAACTTGTTGCGGTAATCGTCCTTTGAGATATGAGAATCAGCGAGTGTGCTCGTGACGCTACGAAGGCGTTGCATCGTCGTCAACAGGGTGTCGATCAACGTGGGATCGAAAAACGGGGATATTGACGGCCTTGCGGACTGTGGGGCCACCTTAGTTGGGAGTCAACAGTTGTGCCATCGACCTGGAATGTGACCGCGCTTATGGTCGGTTCCAAATCGCATTTGTAAGTGTGCTATACAATGATCTGTAGTTTCGGCTATTCTACTCTTATTCCATACACAGTCATTTAATATATCGCCTGGAGTTATCTGGCCACGCCTTGGTCTATTTGTTTGGGCAATCCTTTAATTTGCACGCTCAGTCACCGCGTTATATACAGGGATTCGATTGTACTTGGAAGATTTAAGCAGTAAGTGATTCAACAAGTTAGGATAACCTTACAGCATTGATGTGTTGTTGCCTTGTAATTAGCTTTCTTGGGGCCATTTCTCTCAACTAGCCCTGCGACGAGCTAGCTGGTCTGTACGTCTTCGACGCATTTGCTTTTTCGATTCCCGCTCGCCTTCTGTGCCCTATCCGTCAAGTACCAAAGCGCCATCATATCACGGAAATTTGGAACCGACAATCCGATGGCATAGCTAGCTGTTGACTCCCAACCTCTGGGATTGGCGTTAAGACAGGGTAGTTACAAAATACAGTTCGCATTGTTAGGGAATGAGAATGTGATACTCTATTGTCCGGAAAGAGGTGTCATGCCAGTAAGTGGTAATCCCAGTGCGAAGAGATCGGAGCATAGTGACGAACCAACGTACTCCTGGCAGGTCACATTGCGATGCTGTCGTACGTGTACTTCCATTTGCGTTCACTGCTGATTGAACACCTGTGGGTTTCAAGATTGCCGAATATGCCACAACGCGTATATTGCATTTCAGTCAACGGAGCAGTGTGGAATCGAGAATGAGCAGTACTGGTAGTATATAGTATCTATAGATGAGCGCTGCGAGCCCCAGTATTGGGGGAAACCGAGTGATAATCCAGGACCTATTAAGCAAGATGTGGCCGTGCAAATGCGCTGTGTATGTTTGCAAGATCTGAGTGAATGCTGGATGGTGTGGAAGGATGGTGCTTCGTGCCTTGTCATTTTAAAAACATGGTTTGAACGGCGCCGATGATACAAACATTGTGCTGCTGCTGCAGAACACGAATACGACGCCGGTAATCGTGATTTCGATTGACCGGCCTTTGGCTCTACAAGAGGAGTCGGAATATTGGTGTCTTCACCGCCCAAGGCGGGGAGAGATGGGACACGTGCTGGAGAAGTAAGGAGCCATCCACTAGATTCTCAACTGAAGCCTAGTTCCCACGCCTCCTGACGCCTGCTCTCAGTGTTGGGAACCCTTTGAGAATGACGTTCATCCGCTTGAAGTCGATGGGTTGCAGGATCCAGCCATCCATATCAAGCGACTCCGTATACTCTTGTTGAAATGGCTCCAAAGGAGTGCGGACTGCGAAGATGGGATACGACCATGGATGGCGGTGAGTGAGATCGCAAGCTCGAATCCTCGAATGACTTGTATAGCTTGGCATTCTGAAATGCCCTTTATCAATACACCTCCAGTATCGGGACACAATGGATGCTCACTGAATGTCCATTAAAATGCAGTCGAATTCTCGTTCCGCAGAAATAACGTTGATGGCTTCTTGTCCGTAGGTGGAATGAGCGACGTGGCGGCCGTTAGACTGGAGACGCTTTTGGAGCACGTTGACGTTGATTGGATCGTCCTGCACTAGCCATCAGGTTTACAAACGACCAAAAGTGCAGCTGATAGGACGAACCTCTGCAACAAGGATGCGGAGATGGTGACACTTCTGAATGTGTGATTAAAATGGTCGGAAGTGACTTCGGTGAGTCCGTGCTTATTGCCGCCACCTCTGAGCCGAGACTATAGGAGGGCCCACACTAACTTTGTTTGCTCTGAGTGGTGGAATAGGGAACACAGGATCTTCTACTTTGACGTTTCCTCTGACGGCGGCCTGACCTTGAGTAGTCGTGGCCGACGAGGCACTGGCCTGGGACTTGTCGAGGGAGCATGCGGGGCCACATGACCAGTTGAGATCGCCGATAGGGGGGTGTCGCTCTCGTTATTTCCCCCACTGGCGCTTCCATCGTCCAGACTGAGAGTTGAGACATCTTACTAATGGACCGCATTTAGATCGACGACGGGGAACGGTGGTAAGAAGCAAAGACGAGGTCCGTTGCCAATACGAGAATCAACTTGGAGTTGCCCGCCAAGGTGTTCGATGATCCTCGCGAGTACTACCTACGACACAATCAATATGAGCGAACACGGCTATTTCTGCTCACACACCTAACCCCGGCCTCGTCCCTGGTCTGTGGTGAGCGGAGGGGTCAACCTGCCCGAATTCTCTGAAGATGCTCCCCGGCTTCTCGGGCGGAATCCCACAACCAGTATCGCTGATAACAATCTCGACTACAACATGTCCTTCAGCACGGGGCCCATCCAGTTCGTCAAATACGTGTGCTGTCACTGTGATGAATCTGTACGGAGTATTCTTGACAGCATGTGCAATGAGGTTGGAGACGACAGTGTCAACCCTCCCTGCATCTCCACTGACGTATCTCGGGGTGCTTCCGGGGTCCACGTTCGACTCCAAATCGCGCCAGACCGCCATCAGCCTAGGCGAGCATTAGCAGGGCGCAGCGCTTTCGCATTATTTGTATGCACTGACAAACATAAGTCGTCTCATGACGGATGTTGTAAGAATCGAATGGTTCGTGGAATGCCATTCCGTGCCAGGTTCTAATCTCGCCAGGTACTACGAAAAATATTGGGTACTGCCCGTGTTATTGGAGCGGATCATATACGTTCATAGTGAAGAAGAGTGCCTATGATCATATAAGCGAGGAGAAACTGGAGGAAACTAAGAAAACTGACACTTGAAGCCGCATGGGACTTCTCCAAATTCACCAGAGCGTCAGGATCGAGCTTCCTACCATCAAGGGTTAGCTTCAGGTAGCTTGGGTGATATATCTAGTATATATCCAGTGAATAAGGTCACCCACTTGATGGCCTGGTTTAGCGGGTTTCGTACTAGGGGACTTGAGCGTATGGAAGACGGGTGGAGGTGGTGAGAGATCCTACCTTGTCCAGGTTTGCAGGCTCCTCGGATCGACTGCGCTGGCTCTCCCCTCGCCCAAACAGCTATTGGAATGGGGCCCGTCCCTGTCGACAACGCCATGGAGTACAGCATCGTCGTCGGTGACCTTGCCGGCGATTTCACCAATGCTGACCTCATGAGAGTCTTCCGCAATCCCAATCTCGGTCTACGTGGCGATCCCCCCCCTCCGGCGCATCGACCCCTTCCATTTATGCTGGAATACGAAGGACATGGTTGACTCGATGGAGCTGAAGGCGAAGGGAGACGGGGATGGGGATGGGGATGGGGAGAGAGGGGAGAGATGGGTCCGATCTCTGCCACCGCAATAGAGGCGAATAACAGGGAGAGGGAGATTGCGTAACGACCAATCAGCTAGTACAACTGTGTGGCCAGAATGAGCTGGGAAGCAACAGAGAATAGAGATGACAGAGTGTGGTGGGGAGAGCGGACGTGGAGGAGGGGTGGAACATAAAACGGGATAGAGGTGGCAAGGAAGGGGGGTTCGAAATGGGGATAGCAGGGAGTCCGTAGTCAGATTATTGTGATCGAGTACTCCAGAAGTCGTGAACGCAGGGTAGTGGGTGCGCCGTATGGGTGTGGCTGTAGAACGAACTAAGGACATGGTGGAGAGGTGAGGTAGCACGTTGTTGAGGGTCATTGATCAGGACGAGGTCAAGCGAAGGTGTCGTCAGTTGGTCGTCAGCCCATGGAATCGGTAATGTTGAGAAGTAGCAGTGGCTTTGGTAGTGGTGAATCGATCTGGGTTACTTTTTGGTGCTGGTAAAATTACATCCGGTCGCGGAAAGGTCAAGAAGATCGAAATGGGTTCGGTGTTGTGGTCTAGAGACGGAGTGTGGTTCTCAGGACGGGGCTGCTGCAGTCATTCTCGTGGTTTCTTCCACGTGCAATGTAGACTAGATGTAGAAACGTGGAAATCGCAGCACCGAGGCGACACGAAGGTCGATTTGCAAACGAGAAAGATGGCGAAGAAAAGGCTGGCGGTTTACTACATGAGAAAGTGGAGCATTTAGCACTTGCTTACTTTCACAAAATGGTGTAATACATACCTCCGATCGAAATCATTTCTCAGATTTCTTCACTCTCCAGACGTGACCCTTCCTCGTCGTCGCGTCGCTAGAGGACTCGTTCAAGGGGGTAGGAGTGTACTGAGACTTGACTTGACTGGTAGCCTCTTTTCTTTGACCACATGGTTGATGGCTGGAAGAATGACCAGGGGACGCAGAGTCTGAGACGTGCATTTCTTTTTGGTCCCAGCCTCCCCCACGAAACCCAAACCGTACTTACTCTCTTTCGTACTGGGCCCTATTTTAGTTCCATGCCCACTTTCTCATAACCCTGGATCAGCCTATCTGACACTTGAGCCTATTGACCCATATAGCTTGGGTGGTTCTCGAATTCTGCATACGTATTCATTGTACATGTAGCTAGCGTAGATATAGTAAATTTTTGTTATTTGTTTGAGTAACTTGGTACAAGCGAGCGATATATGTTTACATTTCAAACCCCGCTTACCAAATCAGTGCAGGCTGTACAACCAACTCGCCCGCGTCGGCGGGGTGTGTCGTAGTTTGAGCTGATCCGCTGGGAGTAGGTAGAATTTCACTGAGAGAAGTACTTGTGGTGAATTTCACCTTTTGTAGTGATTTCTGTGGTGATTTCCACCACAAGTCCAAATCACCACAAGTACTTGTGGCAGTTTTCACCACAGGTCTAAATCACCACAAGTACTTGTGGTGATTTGGGTCAATGGTCGCCAGAGCAATTGAATATATAATGAGAGCATCGCAGATGGGTCAAATATTTTCGATAGCACATGTACATAATATCTAGAGTATTTTTACATGCAGGAAACCACATCATAGTAGAAGTCTAATATACACCATAGAAAGCGCACAATCGCGTGTACAATGAATCATCGACCAGTTAATCAATGGAATTTTTCGTTTTCAAGTTATATTAGAGGTACTGTCCAAGAGGAATAAGAGGGAATCCGATTTCGGGTGCGGGGGTGCACCCACTTTGTGCACGAAGGTACGTGATGACAGTGAACTTCACCCTTTTCATTTTCTGGGCTTGTTTCTGGGTACTGTTGCTGATGGCTAGACATGGTCTGTTTAAGTTTTTATCTAAGTCCGAATCACAACAAGTCACCAATAGATCGAGATCGGTGCAACCCCGCAACCCCAAACTTGAACCCTTCCACGTCAGTCACCCCCTGTCAAGTCCCCCCGATCCCATACCCTCCCCATATCGGTCTACGATACTTGTGAGTGCAATTCAGCTTCCTGATCGTTGTGTGCTTTCGAAATAAATGTATTTACCTCTCGAGCAATTATTCTCAATACAAATAGTGAAATTAGGTAAATTTGCCTCACAAAAGCCCCCATTCTGGGTCGCCGCGCGCACCCCAAAAAAATAAAAATAAAAATCGAAGAAAATTCAAGGAAATTCAAATAAATTCAAATAAATTCAAATAAATTCAAATAAAATAAATGAATTCAGGATAAATATATAGATAAACTACGGTAGTGTAATTTATAATTTATACGGGCCGCATTGGAGCGCCTATTTCTTTCGTGCGTCGTCATGACGGCGGTTGACGGCGCGTCAACTACTACAACTTACGATTTTCTCTGAGATTATCTAGACGATGTAAATTATAATATGAATTTTATTTATTTATTTAAACTACTCTATGGTGTATACAATATTATCGTGTGTTGGGGCCGGCCGGGCAGGTGGCCGGCGGCGGCGGCGGCATTGGGAATATCCGACATATTCCCAGGAGACGCGGACATGATGCCTTGTGGACCCGGGTGGTGGCTTTTTCAATTGCTTTCAGTATTGCAATACAAACTTTGAAGTGCGTATCGGCCCGACGCGTACTGTATAGACCTACATAGGCCGTTCAGGAACAGGCGTTCTGGGTCGCCGCGCGCGTAGATATATTCGAAATAAATATATTTACTTCTCGAGCCATTAGGATTGATACAAGTATTGAAATTTGGTAAATTTATTCCGCGATTTGGGCCGCCGCACGCGTCAAAATATTCAAATAAATTCAAAGTAAATACATAAATAAACTATGGTGAGATAATTTATACATTCATTGGAGCTCCTATGCACTCCGCTGCGCGTCGTCCTGATGGCTGACGGTCCCGTGCTGACGGTCCATCGTCCGTCATGACGACCGCTTAGGTGTTGACGGTCCGTCATGACGGCCGCCCTAGGTGCTGACGGCCCGTCGTGATGGGTCCCCTAGGTGCTGACGGTCCATCATGACGGGACCCTATCCATCAGCACTAGGGGCGGCCGTCATGACGGCCTGTCAGCACCTAAGGGCAGCCATCATGACGGCCCGTCAGCACCTAGGAGGGCCGTCATGACGGACCGTCAGCACCTAGGGGCGGCCATCATGACGGCCCGTCAGCACCTAGGAAGGCCGTCATGACGGACCGTCAGCACTTAGGACGGCCCGTCAGCTCTAGGGGCACCCGTCATGACGGACCGTCAGCACCTATGGGGGCCGTCATGACGGACCGTCAGCACCTAAGGGCGGCCGTCATGACGGGCCGTCAGCACCTAGGGGCGGCCGTCACGATGGACCGTCAGCACCTAGGAGGCCCGTCATGACGGACCGTCAGCATCTAGGGGCGGCCGTCATGACGGACCGTCAGCACTTAGGGGGCCCGTCATGACGGACCATCAGTACCTGAGGGCGGCCGTCGTGACGGTTCCCCCTAGAAGATTTCGATTTTTCTCACATTCTCTAGACGATGTAGATTATACAATAAATTATATATTTGTATTCAGACTATTCTACATTGCCTACAAAAATTATCGCGACCCAAACAGCCCGCGCAGAAGAAGCTGACGGAGGGAGCGATGAGGACGGCCGTCAGCATCGCTGCTGACTGCTGACTGCTGACGACCCCCTTCAGGGGGGTAAATTTAATAGGCCCACCGGGGCCTGAGAGGCCCTGGATTTGAGTGCCCGAGGTGCCCAACGGATACTTACTTCTCCCGACCCAATCGTCCCTCCTTGTCAACAGCTCATTCGGATCAACCACCCGTCCCCATTATGAACTTCGTCCTCCCTACCTCTGCACGAAATCCTTCTGTGAACCGC